>OHGH01000780.1_pt1 | contig 14496 bp, 10 predicted proteins | sample 1567801 | NCBI WGS metagenome assembly OHGH01 (sample SAMEA3879519, study PRJEB24766) | human gut metagenome | biome: human-associated habitat; feature: feces | place: USA | collected 1985/1987
TCCTTAAGCGAGGCCCATCATTTTGCGGTAAAGACAGCGGCTTTTGTTTGTACGAAAGAAGGTGCGTGGCCTGTTTATGAAGAGTAATTCGTTTATATCATATGTGTTTAGATGTTTTGAGTTTATACAATTTCGAATAGGTATTACGTTTTTAAGGTAAAAAGGTTGTTAGGATATAAGAAAAGAAAGGCAAAAAGAAAAAGATGGTTTTTGTTTTAGGTTAAGTTAGATTAGATTGGTGAAAAGTGGCTCGGCTGTTGAAGTCGGGCTATTTTTATGTCCTTATGTTTCCTTCAAATAGAATGGTCTCGATAACCTGCAAGATTCTTCTTACAGGCTAACGAGACCTTCCGCTTTTATCTTTTCTGATAGCTTACAATTAATAAGCTCTCTCCAATAACCAAGCGTCTTGGAAGTTAGGAGCGTATTTCGCCTTGATGGCATCACGGCTATCGGCGGCGTCCGCTTTATTGTCGAAACTAGCGACGATCACACGCAACATACCTTGCTCGTTCTCGCCCAACACTGCGTTATAGCCATCATTCTGCATACGTTCTTTTAATGCGTAAGCGTTTGTCTTATTCTTGAAACTACCGACAACAACGCTATAACGTTTCAGACGGCTAGCGTCCTCGCCTTGAGCGGCGTTGATTTTTTCCGTACGAGTGGTAGCCGTAGAGGTTCTGGGTTTTGAGACAGGAGCGACCTCAACAACTTCTTCCTCTTGTTCTACAACCTCAACAGGAGCCGTCGACTCTTTTTCTTTGGCCTGTTCGTAAGCAGCCTTGTACGCGCTCTGTTTAGGTTTACATGAGCCGAGTGCTAATACCATACATACAGCGGCTCCAAATAACCAAATCTTATTCATACTGTTCAGTTCTTATAATTAGTAACGCGAAGATATAAATTATATTTAGTACTTTCGCACTCAAATTGTAATATATTATAACGGCATGAATAAATCTATCGGAACAATGATTATGGCAACATCTCTACTGTTAGGTGCTTGCAATCCGGCTACGGATGTGAACGTGAAGGAGACCGGTGATAAGAACCTTATCGGGAAGTCGGACATCCGGATCAAAGACGGTCGCATGACCCCGGAAGCTTTGTGGGCCATGGGACGTATCGGCGGTATGAACGTATCTCCGGACGGGAAAAAAGTGGTGTATACGGTGGCGTATTATAGCGTACCGGAAAACAAGAGCAACCGTGAGGTCTTCGTGATGAACGCTGACGGATCGGATAATAAGCAAATCACGAAAACCGGATTCGCTGAGAACGAGGCCGTATGGATCAAAGGAGGAACCAAGATCGCTTTCTTATGTAACGAGAGTGGTAGCAGCCAGCTTTGGGAGATGAATCCGGATGGGACGGACCGTAAGCGACTTTCCGATTATGACAAGGATATCGAGGGTTTCGCTTTCTCTCCCGATGAGAAAAAGGTCTTGTTTATCTCGCAAGTGAAAACCGTGAATAGTACCGCTGATAAATATCCGGATTTGGATAAGGCGACAGGTGTTATCATTACGGATTTAATGTACAAGCATTGGGATGAGTGGGTGACTACCGCTCCGCATCCTTTTGTCGCCGATTTCGATGGCAAATCGATCAGCAATCCTGTGGATGTAATGGAGGGCGAGTTGTTTGAGAGCCCGATGAAGCCGTTTGGCGGTATCGAGCAATTGGCTTGGAACACTACCTCGGACAAGATTGCCTATACCAGCCGCAAAAAGACGGGTAAAGAATATGCGATCTCCACGAATTCGGATATTTATGTATATGATCTGAATACGAAGCAAACGACCAATATAACGGAAGAGAACAAGGGATATGATACGAATCCCACCTATTCTCCAGACGGAAAGAGCATCGCTTGGCTAAGTATGGAACGTGATGGTTACGAGGCGGATCAAAATCGCTTGATGGTAATGAATCTGGAGACGGGTGAGAAAACATTCGTAAGCAAGGATTTTGACTCCAACGTGGATTCTTATTGCTGGAGCGCTGATTGCAAGCGTATCTATTTCACGGGCGTTTGGCATGGCGAGTCGCAGGTTTATCAGATAGACTTGGCGAATGGCAATAAGATTACCCCGCTGACCGAAGGTATGTACGATTACGCCTCTGTCGCTCTTCTGGGCGATAAGCTGATCGCTCAACGTCATTCCATGAGCATGGGAGACGAGATCTATTCGATCGATTTGACAGGGGATCATACGGTAACTCAACTTACGTTCGAAAACAAACATATTTACGACCAGCTTACGATGGGTAAGGTAGAGGAACGTTGGATGAAGACGACGGATGGCAAGCAGATGCTAACGTGGGTTATCTATCCGCCTCAGTTCGATCCGAATAAGAAGTATCCTACCTTGTTGTTCTGTGAGGGTGGCCCGCAAAGCCCTGTGAGCCAGTTCTGGTCTTACCGCTGGAATTTCCAGATCATGGCGGCTAATGACTATATTATCGTGGCACCGAACCGTCGGGGTCTTCCCGGATTTGGCTTGGAATGGAATGAGGCTGTCAGCGGCGATTATGGCGGACAATGCATGAAAGACTATTTCACCGCTATTGACGAGGTAGCCAAGGAACCGTATGTAAATAAGGATCGCTTGGGTTGTGTAGGCGCCAGCTTCGGTGGATTCTCCGTATATTGGTTGGCAGGTCATCATGATAAACGTTTCAAGGCGTTTATCGCCCACGATGGTATCTTTAATATGGAAATGCAGTATCTGGAAACGGAAGAGATGTGGTTCGCCAATTGGGATATGGGTGGAGCGTACTGGGAAAAGCAAAACGCTACGGCTCAGCGTACATTCGCGAACTCCCCGCATAAGTTCGTGGACAAATGGGATACGCCTATCCTTTGTATCCATGGAGAGAAGGATTACCGGATCTTGGCTAATCAAGGAATGGCAGCGTTTAACGCCGCGGTTCTTCGGGGTGTACCGGCCGAGTTGCTGATTTATCCGGATGAGAACCATTGGGTATTGAAGCCCCAGAATGGCGTTCTATGGCAACGCACATTCTTTGAGTGGTTGGATATGTGGTTGAAGAAATAAAATTTGAAGGCCGTCCCCAAAGTATATAGCTTTGATGGACGGCCTTCTTTTCTCAACGCAATAACAAACTAAGCGATAGTAATATCCTTATCCAAATAAATATCTTGAATTGAATGAAGTAACTCCACGCCGTCTTTCATCGGACGTTGGAACGCCTTTCTTCCGCTAATCAGCCCCATGCCACCCGCACGTTTGTTTATGACAGCGGTGACGACAGCGTCTTTAAGATCTGAGGCGCCATGAGATTCCCCACCGGAGTTGATAAGCCCGACACGTCCCATATAATTATTGGCTACTTGGTAACGGCAGAGGTCGATCGGATGTTCTGTCGTTAACTCTGTGTACATCTTTTGATCGATTTTCCCGAAATTGATAGCGGTGAAACCTCCGTTGTTCTCCGGTAGCTTCTGCTTGATGATATCGGCCTTGATCGTGACGCCAAGGTGATTAGCCTGTCCGGTCAAATCGGCTGCTGCGGAATAGTCGATGCCATCCTTTTTAAAAGAGCTGTTTCGTAAATAGCACCATAATACGGTCGCCATACCTAGTTCATGGGCATACTCGAATGCGTCGGCAATCTCGACTAGCTGACGTCGGCTTTGCTCTGATCCGAAATAGATCGTGGCCCCTACAGCTACGGCGCCCATATTCCATGCTTCCTTCACCGTGCCGAATAAGATTTGATTGTAAGAATTCGGATAAGTAAGAAGCTCATTATGATTTAGTTTTACCAAGAATGGAATCTTATGGGCATATTTTCGTGCGACTGACCCTAGTATGCCGAACGTAGAAGCGACTGCGTTGCAACCACCCTCGATCGCTAATTTTACGATATTCTCCGGATCGAAATAAATTGGGTTTGGAGCGAAGGAAGACCCTGCGGTATGTTCGATATCTTGATCTACCGGGAGGATAGAAACATATCCGGTGTTTGCTAATCTTCCGTGCCCCAACAAGGTTTGCAGACTATTGAGAGTCTGTATGTTTCTATCTGAATTGACCCACACATCGTCTACGCAAGTGGGTGATGGAAGATGAAGCTGCGATTTATCAATAGTCTTACATACGTGATTTAAATAATAATCACTTTTGTCTCCTAATAAACTAATAATCTTTGATGTATCCATATAAATAAATATTTATTTAGTAAACAATCGCTGTCAAAAATAAGTTCCATAGTTTTTATCGATTAACACATAGAATTAATCTATCGATGAATTATGGTAGTATCGGATAGTTTAGTTAATTTTGTGCCATACAACCAATAAAAATTTTGCGATATATGAAAAAGAAATGGATTTGCACAGTATGTGGTTATGTACACGAAGGTGATGAGGCTCCTGAGTTCTGCCCTCAATGTAAACAACCGAAAAGCAAATTTAAGGAATTAGTAGAGACAGAAGGTGCGTTGCAGTTCGTTGACGAACATGTACTAGGTGTTGCTAAAGGTGTAGACTCAGTGATTTTGGAAGGTCTGAACGCTCACTTTATGGGAGAATGTACCGAAGTTGGTATGTATTTGGCCATGAGCCGTCAAGCAGACCGTGAGGGTTATCCTGAGGTAGCAGAGGCATTCAAGCGTTACGCTTGGGAAGAGGCTGAGCACGCTGCTAAGTTCGCGGAGCTTCTTGGTGACGTTGTTTGGGATACGAAGACTAACTTGAAAAAGCGTATGGAAGCTGAGGCTGGCGCATGCGAGGACAAGAAACGTATCGCTACATTGGCTAAACAACAGAATTTGGACGCGATCCATGATACCGTACATGAGATGTGCAAAGACGAGGCACGTCATGGCAAAGGATTTGAAGGTTTATATAATCGTTATTTCAAGTAATTTAGAGGTATTAGTTATATGTTTTAAAGAGGGGCGTTCTGTGAAGAATGCCCTTTTTTGTATTTGATAAAGTAATTTTAGCCTTTCAAGAGAATAACGATACTATATTTTATGTACTTTTGTACACGTCAACCACAAGGAAAGATGCCGGAGTGGTCGAACGGGCCGCACTCGAAATGCGGTGAGCGGGTAACCGCTCCCTGGGTTCGAATCCCAGTCTTTCCGCTTGATAACTATAACTTATTCACGCAGAATACTAAATGAAGCATATCGATATTGCGATAATGTTTTATGAAATTTGCGATTTCCCTCATATCGTTTCTTAGTGCTACTTTTTGAGAGGGGATATTTGTGTCCCGTATGATGGAGTATACTTTGTCGAAGTTAAGGATATTGAAGGCGTATTCCTTACAAGCTATGGCGGCCTCGGTAGCATAACCTTTATGCCAGTATTCCGCCCTAAGCAAATAACCGATCTCCGGAACCTGTTGACCATTGAATTCTTGATAGGTGAGACCACATTGACCGATAAGCTCTCCGCTGTCTTTCTCTATCATCCCCCATAAGCCAAAACCATCGTTTTGATACCTCCTTAATTGCTTATCAAGCCATTCTTGTACCTCTTTTTTACTGAACGCTCCCTCGTAAGCGTACATTACAATCGGATCTTGTAAAAGCTTACAGATATTATCAAAATCATCTTGTTTTAATTCCCTTAATAGGAGTCGCTTTGTCTCTAATATCATCTCTTTCATACGATATTTCTTTTTGTCTTCTCAAATTTTTGGATGACTAGTTAGAATATATCGCTCAAGGAATACCGGAGTTGATCCATCATCAACGGCACTTCCGCCTCCTCGATTCCCGCTACAAGAAGATCGGGAATATCTTGATTGAACTGCTCTTGGAACTTCGAGAAATCACCGGACTCTTTCTCCACGGCTTTTTTATAAAAAGCAAGCGCTCCCTTGATATTCTGTAATGCCCATTCCGTATGTCCCGCATTCAAGAAATCTTGGGTGTTGGGTTGATTATCCATGATCTTTTTGTAATAATTACGGGCCTGATCGTATTTACCGGTCAAGAAAGAACACCAAGCTATTGGACGCCAAGCCTTCGTGCTTTTATTGTCCAGATAATCTACCTTGAAATAATATTTCAGCGCCTCATTATAATTCTTGAGTTCAAGATGGCAGTGGCCGATACATATTTGGATCGATAAATCATCCGGATTGAAAGCCTCGTAACGATGATAGTATTTCAACGCTTCTTCCGGTTGCTTTAAGGTACGGTAACAACCGGCGATCCGGCGAATAACCCATTTACTGTCCGGATTGATAAGATCCGCATGTAAATAAGCCTCCAAGGCGCCTTGTATATCGCCATTCATTTGTTTGCAGTAACCGATTTTCTGGAATAAGATATCACTTTCTTGATTTGCATCGGATAAGCGATTGTAGATCGTGAGCGCGTCGAGGAAGTAATTCTTCCGGAGGTAATACTCCGCTATAGTTGTCAAACTTTCCTCATCACTGACGTAAGGCTGCAAAATTGGCAGGTTATGAAAGTCTAGCGCAGATGTAAATATGTCATCAAAATCCAGATGTCCCGGATAAAGTTTGAAGAAACGATACAAGTCCTGTATGTACTGTCCGGATATGATTTCCAGTTTTCCCCGTTTACTGATCAATTCCTCCTTTGTTTGCTGAATCATCTCGGAGGCTTGACTACCAAACTGTCCCATCATCATTTGACGGGCTTGATCCGGCAATTGCATCATGCTGAAATATAAGGAATATTTATCGGAATTACACATGAATGCCGCAAGAGTCATGGAATCTAGCATATCCTTTTCTGTTTGATTCTTGCTCAACTGACTGCCAAAAGCGGAATGCTCGGTCGTGAATGGCATGAACCAGTTACCCAGTTCCCGGAAAAAGGGGAAATGCTTTAGATGCACGAAAGTAGAGTGCATTACGTCCGCGCCTTCTTGTTGTAGTTCGCTGAACTCCTCCATTTTCTTCCCTAAGGAACTGTTCGATAACATATTCTGCCACTCCGGATTCATCTCGTTTCCGAGAAGTTCCGGATTGATATCCTTTAAGTTTATCTTTTGACTGATTTTAGGGCCTAGCTTGATCATCTCCGGAATGATCTCGTCTTGTAGCTTACGGGTGATCTTCTCTGTCTCACGGGCTAGGATAAAACGAAGGGTAATCGTTCGGATCGCTTTCGTGAAATTAGGAAATCCCTCGGATAAAGCCGCTAGTCGATCCGCTATCTGCGGATATAGCGCCGTACGTTTCCTATAGGTATAGAGCGTCAGGAGAATCCCGATCAACGCGCGGTAACGAATCTCGTCTTCTTGGATATTGGCCGCATCGAATAATAATAGCAGTTTCTCCTTATCGAAAGCGGCTTGCAATCCCAACATTAATGCCGATACGATTTGGCTACCGATGATAAAAGGCAACTCTTGGTCATTCAATAGGTTCCTGATGGAGGCTATTTCTTCCTTATTGAGAGGATTCGAGGTCCAGATCTTATTGAATAATAGGATCGTGGCGGATTCGATTTGCTGCTGCTCCGTGATGGTTCCGGTCGGAGTCTCTATCTTCACCAGAGAGGCGTTTCTCAAGACCTTGTGGAGCTGGTCATAGTTGGTAAGCTCCTTTTGCATCATTCGCCTACGGCTATAATAGGAGAGAGGCGAATCTACCGATAAGGCCTTGTGCTTCACTATATCCGCGAACTCATAGCTGGATGCGATCAAGTTGTTGTATATTTGGTCTTGCATCGGATCTTTAGCCCCCTCGATCCGGTATCGCAACATATATTTATAAGTATCTTGTAGCTCGTTCAACCTGTCTTGGAATGAGTACTCACGTATTCCCGCTATTAAACCTTGGAGAAAATCGAACGCATTCTTTAGCTCCTTTTCGTCTAATGAACCGATAATTCGGTTGTATGCTTTATTTATTTCTTGTATTGTCATATACTATTAACAACAAATGGTATGCCAAAAGTATAGTATTTAGGCTAAATTTCCTATCTTCGCGTACCTAAAAATAAATTTAGCAGATGAAGAATATCCGCAATTTCTGTATTATTGCTCATATTGACCATGGGAAAAGTACCTTGGCAGACCGTTTGCTTGAGTATACCAAGACAGTAGAAGGTAAAGACATGCAAGCTCAAGTCCTTGACGACATGGATTTAGAGCGTGAGCGTGGTATTACGATCAAGAGCCATGCGATCCAGATGAAGTATAATTATAAGGGTGAAGAATATATACTGAACCTGATCGATACTCCGGGACACGTGGACTTCTCGTATGAGGTTTCCCGTTCTATCGCCGCCTGCGAGGGTGCGTTGCTGATCGTGGACGCGGCCCAAGGTATTCAGGCGCAAACCATCTCTAACCTGTATATGGCGATAGAGAATGACTTAGAGATTATTCCGGTGATGAACAAGATCGACCTGCCTAGCGCCATGCCGGAGGAGGTAGAGGACCAGATCGTGGAACTGTTGGGCTGCCCTCGTGAGGATATCTTACGGGCGAGCGGAAAGACAGGTGAGGGAGTGACTGAGATCTTGAATACGATCGTGGAGAAGGTCCCGGCCCCTAAAGGTGATCCGGAGGCCCCGTTGCAGTGTTTGATTTTTGACTCCGTCTTTAATCCGTTCCGTGGTATTATCGCTTACTTCAAGGTGGTAAACGGCGTGATCCGTAAAGGTGACCATGTGAAGTTTATCGCTACAGGAAAAGAGTATGACGCTGATGAGGTAGGTATATTGAAATTAGATATGTGCCCCCGTGAGGAGATCCGGACGGGAGACGTAGGATATATCATTTCCGGTATCAAGACGTCCCGGGAGGTGCGTGTCGGTGATACGATCACTCATGTGTCTCGCCCGGCTAAAGACGCGATCGCAGGCTTTGAGGAGGTGAAGCCGATGGTCTTCGCTGGCGTCTATCCGATCGATAGCGAGGATTTCGAGAACCTTCGCGCTTCATTGGAGAAATTGCAGTTGAACGACGCTTCCTTGACTTTCCAGCCGGAGAGTTCCGCCGCGTTGGGTTTTGGGTTCCGTTGCGGTTTCTTGGGCTTGTTGCATATGGAGATTGTTCAGGAGCGTTTGGATCGTGAGTTCAATATGGATGTGATAACTACTGTACCGAACGTTTCTTATATCGTGCATACAAAGAAAGGGGAGGAGATCGAGGTACATAATCCGGGAGGCTTGCCGGACCCGACTTTGATTGATCATATCGACGAGCCGTTTATCCGTGCTTCCGTGATCACGAACACTACCTATATCGGCCCGATCATGACACTCTGTCTGGGTAAGCGTGGCATCCTGCTTAAGCAAGAATATATTTCAGGTGATCGTGTCGAGATTCATTATGACTTGCCGTTGGGCGAGATCGTAATCGACTTTTATGATAAGTTGAAGAGTATTTCAAAAGGGTACGCTTCTTTCGATTACCATTTACATGATTTCCGTCCCAGTAAGTTGGCTAAATTAGATATCCTGTTGAACGGTGAGCCGGTAGACGCTTTGTCTACATTGACGCACGTGGATAATAGCGTTACTTTCGGACGTCGTATGTGCGAGAAACTGAAAGAGTTGATCCCCCGCCAGCAATTCGATATCGCTATCCAAGCGGCGATAGGCGCTAAGATTATCGCTCGTGAGACAATTAAGGCTGTCCGTAAAGACGTGACGGCGAAATGTTATGGAGGCGATATCTCCCGTAAGCGTAAATTGCTGGAAAAACAGAAAGAGGGAAAGAAACGAATGAAGCAGATCGGTACGGTAGAAGTTCCGCAAAAAGCGTTCTTGGCCGTATTGAAGCTGGATTAGAAAGTCAATGGAATCCGTTCGCTAACTCAATGGATTTATAAAGAAAAGTCAATGGATTCTGTAACGGATTCCATTGACTTTTTTTATATAAATGGGTCACTTCTCGTTCACGAGCCGTATCCCGCCATCTTCCAGCGTGATAAGATGTTGCTTATAGAGTGCCCCGATCGCTTGTTTGAAAGCTTTCTTGCTACAGCGGAATAAGGAATAGATCACGTCCGGATCGCTCTTGTCGTGTACCGGGATGTATCCCCCTTGTGTTTTCATCGCTTCCAGAATGACGCCGGCGATCCCCTCTACCTTTTGGTAGCCTTGCGGCGTTAGGCTTACGTCTATCTTATCATCCTCACGTACCTCTTTTATATAGCCTTTCAGATGCTCACCTTTCTCAAGACGCTGGAATACCTCATTATAATAGATCAATCCCCAATGCTGGTTATTGATGATCACCTTATAGCCAAGATCCGTCTCATCGGCTACCAATAACTGAACCTCTTGATTCTGCTCGTAATCGATAGGGGTATTGTTCAAGAACTTCTCGATACGTGCGGATGCCATGATACGTCCTGTCACATGATCCAACCGGACGTAGACTAAGTACCATTTTCCCTCTCTCATCGGCATTTTCTGCTCCTTGAAAGGAACGAGCAAATCTTTCATGATACCCCATTCCAGAAATGCGCCGGCATTATTCACGTCTTTTACCTCCATGAACTGGAACTCCCCGACCGTTGCTAGAGGACGTGCGGTAGTAGCGATCAACCTCCCTTCATTATCATGATAAATAAACACCTCGACCTCATCCCCGGGTTTCACGTTTTTAGGTACGTAACGAGTCGGCAACAAGATCTCCACCCCGTTACCTCCATCCAGATAAACCCCGAAGTCAAGGTCTTTCACTATTTTCAGCGTGTTGTATTTTCCTATCTCAACCATATGTTTTTGTTTTGTCACAAACTTACGCAATAATCATGAAAAAGCGGTAAAAACAACTATAATTTTGATTTAGCATGCAGCAATATCTAGACAATTGCATCGTTATAGAAGTATCTTTGGACTTACGGGTGCTTTATGCCTTTGAGTTCAACTAAAAATTGTATATTTGCATCTTATTTGAAGAAAACAAAGATTATGAGAATTAAATTAATATCAGTAGTGATATTGTTTGTCTTGTTGCTAGGGGCTTGTTCCGCACCTAAAGACGTAGTGTATTTGCAAGGAGTAGATACTTTGACTCCAGAACAGATTAGTCAAATGAATCAAACTTATACGTCTCGTATCAGTAAAGATGATTTACTGGCGATATCTGTTACAGCTCCGGATCCGTCCGTGACGACGCCATTTAATCCCCCTGTTTTTGCGTATGCGCAGCAAGGTGACCAACCTATCGCTGCCTCTCAATCAATGTATACTTATCTTGTTGATTCGGATGGTAATATAAATTTCCCAGTATTAGGGAAGATTCATGTCGCAGGTTTATCAAAACAAGAACTGTGTGATGAGTTACAAAGTAAATTGTCAAAATACATAGAAAACCCATTGGTTAACGTGCAGATTACAAATTATAGAATTACGGTAATGGGAGAGGTAAATCGTCCCGGTACTTTTACTATAAAGAATGATCGAATCTCTATTTTAGATGCGTTTGGGTATGTTGGAGATTTGGCGATTACAGCCAATAGGAAGAATATTTTGCTGATAAGAGATAATGATGGGCAAAAAGAATTTGTTCGTATGGATATAACTGATCCTTCGCTATTTACATCTCCCTATTTTTATTTAAGGCAAAATGACGTTATTTATGTTGAGCCCAATTTGGCAAAGCAGCGTAATTCTCGATTTAGTCAAAGCAAACAGTATAATATAACTGTATTCTCCTCGATAATTAGTGCGATTTCTGTTATTTCTTCGATGGTGATCACGATTATTAATATTAAGAAGTAATTGTTTAGCTATGGATTCAACAAATATAGGAAATGAGACTATAAGTTTAAAGTCTATTCTAATAGGGTATCTAAGGCACTGGAGATTATTTCTAGGCACTTTTGTTATATCTCTAATACCAGCTGTATTATATTTGATTTATTATCCGACAACTTACGAAGTAATGGCTCGTTTTAAAGTTCAAGATGATACTTCCATGTCCTCAGGAAATATGTCTTTGGGAGATGCGGCAGGTTTGATGAAATCTTTTGGTTTGAGTGGAGGAGGTAGTGCAGGTATTGTTATTGATGATGAATTAGCGGTGTTAAAATCTCATACTTTATGGTATGAGGTTGTTTCAAAATTAGGCTTAAATGCAGAGTATGTTGAACCGTTAACTTGGAAATATAAACAGTATGTAAATACCCCTTTTCTGATGGTTGCAGATTCTAACACATTGAAATCTCAAGAGGAAACAATAGAGTTTTATGTCCGGGAAGATCGTGAGGGAAAAATAAAGATCGAAGGGAAGACAAAAAGTCAGAAGCGGTCTTATGAGTTTTCTTCATTACCTGCGATCGTTGAATTCGGTAATAATCGGTTTGTCCTAAGTTATGGAACTAACCATAAATTGGGAGAAAGCATGAAACTTTATATAACCATGAGGCCGGCTGGTTTTGTTGGAGATGATTTTGCGCAGGATATAGAAATTGAGACTTACTCAGATAATTCAAATGTTATAGAATGTACTTTGAGGGAATATGAGAAAAAACGAGGCATTGACGTTTTAAACGCATTAATGTTTGAATATAATAATCGTGCCGATTCAATAAATAATAAAGAAGCTCGTGCTACAATACAGTTTTTGGATGAGCGAATCAATAAGGTAATATCGGATTTAGCTAAAGCAGAACGATCTATAGAGATCTATAAGAAAAATAACCAAATGACTGACTTGACAGCCGATGTGCAATTTTATGTGGATCAAATGAAAGAGATCCAAACGAAAATTGTTGAGATGGAGGCTCAAGGGCATGCTATTAGATTTATGGAAGACTTCGTGCAAAATCCTGCCAATAAGTATAATTTGGTACCTGTATTGATGAATGTCCAAGAAGGAGAGAAAGGTGGTTCCATAACTACTTATAATGAGTTGTTGGTAAATCGTCAGCGAATGTTGCAAAACTCGAAAGAGGACAACCCTTTATTCACTGTGATGGATAAGCAATTAGATCAAATGCGTAAAAGTGTTGCCCTTACGATCAAGAATGCACAAGAGAGCCTGAATTTGACCTTGAAAGATCTCAAGGCAAAGGAGAAGGCTATTTTAGATAAAATGGGTAACGTTCCAACCCAAGAACGAGAATTCATGAATTATAAGCGTGATCAAGAGATTGCTCAAGGTGTTTATTTGATATTATTACAAAAACGAGAAGAGGCATTGTTGAAATTAAATAAAAGCATGAATAGGGCATTGATAGTTGATCAGGCATTTGTAAAGAGTACACCTGTGGCCCCTCGTAAACTCTATGCTGCTCTCGCCGTGTTTTTATTGACGATTGTGGTTCCTGTCGTATATTTATTCTGTAAAGAGCAACTTATAGAACTGAAAAGAGAATACGATAAAACAAGGAAACAAGTAGGTGTGATATAAATGAATACTGATATATATATATGTTCTAAGCCATTGCAATATTTTAATGTAAGAAATATTGGATATGGAAATGTGTCTTCGAAAAAGATCTTAATTATTTTAGGCCATTTTAGGGATGCGGAATTGTTCTTTCATCAAGTTAAGAAATTTGATGATACATGGGATGATATATTATATTTCAAAGATTTGTTTCATTTGGATTTATATTTGTTTTTTCACCCAGTAAATACGTTGTTCGTAGAGGTAGATGCTTCTTTTGTTTATGGAATACTTTTTAAGCTATCCCGATTTAAACGAATGTATATGTTTGAAGAAGGATTTGGAAGCTACAGAAGAGATCGTTTTGATAATTCAAAAGGCTTGAAGAATATAATAAATAAGCTTACGGGTGTTGGTGACCATATTGGTTTTTCAAAGTTTCTTACGGGGCAGTTTCTTTATTTGCCGGATTTGTATAGGTCTCAGTTTCCAGGATATTCAAAATCTTTGAAATCATTCCAGAAGCCCTTTGTTAAGAGGTTAAGGGAAGAATTACCATTGTTTTTGAATTTTTCTACGGGATATGAAGAATTCTTATCTGTAAAAAATAAATCGGTTGGAATTTATTTAACTAATCATCAAATCAATGTAAACATATTGAAAGCTCTGGATAAAGAGAAAAATGATTTTGTTTATGTGAAATTGCATCCTCATATAAAAAAAACAGAGGATTTGTATCAATATGGATTAAAAATAGTACAATCAAACATAATGGTTGAGTTTTTAATTCTAATCTTGTTGGATAATGGAAATAAACTTTCTGTTTTTCATGAAAATAGTACATCTGTGATTTGGTTTCAGGATCGTATTATTAATAAAAATATGGGACAACCATTTGAAGAGTATGATATTGTAGCTTCTTATATACAATCGAAGGAGTTATAGAATAGATATAAATAGAAGTAATATGTTAAATGAAAAGTCTGTTTTAATTACTGGAGGAACAGGTTCTTTTGGTAAAAAATTCGTGGAGACAATCCTTCGTGATTATCCTCAAGTGAAAAGAATTGTTATTTATTCACGTGACGAGTTGAAACAGTTTGAGCTGAAGCAAAAATACCCTGCGACAAAGTATCCTCAATTACGTTTCTTTATTGGAGATGTCCGGGATG
>OHGH01000822.1_pt1 | contig 13769 bp, 8 predicted proteins | sample 1567801 | NCBI WGS metagenome assembly OHGH01 (sample SAMEA3879519, study PRJEB24766) | human gut metagenome | biome: human-associated habitat; feature: feces | place: USA | collected 1985/1987
AGTTTGTGCGTAAGCACAAATCTTGCGTGTGAAAAATCTTATTTTTCACACTAACAACTGTATATTGCGCTTTATTTATTTAGGATCAATACTGTGTCGCCAGGTTCTACTTCCTGATCTGTCACTGTTTCCACTGTCTGATAATCTGATGTATTGCACACAACCACAGGCGTGATCACGTCATAACCGGCTTTTTTTACTGCATCAAGATCAGCCTCTATCAACAGTTCTCCCTTTTTCACAGAATCACCATTGCCTTTATATGCAGTAAAATGTTCTCCCTTTAATGCAACCGTATCAAGTCCTATGTGTATGAGCAGTTCTACACCTTCTGAAGTCGTCATACTTACTGCATGCATCGTATCAAATAACATCTCAATCGTACCATCGGCCGGTGCATATATCCTGCCTTCCGCAGGAATAATTGCAACACCTTTTCCTAAAATCTCCTCTCCAAAAGTTGGATCACTTACATTACTGATCGCAACCGTTTTTCCTTTTACTGGTGAACCTATCTCAATCCCTTTTTCTTTTTTCTTAAAAAAATCAAACATTTCCACACCTCTTTTCTGCTGTATTATTGTCAGGTTTATCCTGCCATACACACACGTTTTATATGTATCGCCAGAAACATGATTTCCTCGCTGGCAATTCCGCTGCCATATTCCTTTTCAATATATTCAGCAATATGTTTACTGCATTCATATTCCTTCGGATACTTATTTTCCATCATCCTTGCAAATTCAATCTCCTCATCTTTCAACAATTCATGCCGGTAAAGGCGCTGTACCAAAAACTTAAGATGAGTGATAAATCTCTCATAATGCAGAGATTCCTCATCAAACTCAATTCCCATTTCCAGCCTGACCAGTTCTAAAATCTTCTGAATCATATTCGTCATTTCAAATGTATCATTGATCGTCGTGTTATATTCTGCATTCACAAAATGCAGGGCTATAAATCCTGCTTCATCTTCCGTAAACTCTGTACCCAGCTTCTCATTCAAAAGATCAACTGCATATTTTCCCATCAGATATTCCTGATGGTAAAACTTCTTAGTCTCCCAAAGTAATGCATTCTTCAATTGAATCCCCTGCGACTGTCTCTGGATTGCAAAATTAATATGATCTGTCAAAGTGATGTATATATTCTGATTCAGTTGTACATTCAGATTCTTTATTGCGTAGGATATAATATCACTGGTAAGCTGCATGTGCTCTAATGGAATATTTTCTAAAAGTTCCTGAAACTGTCTGGAAAGATTCTCATTCTCAATACGAAAAACCTTCTCGATTTTGCTTTCATCAATCAGTTCTCCCGTATGCGCCTTAAACCCGATTCCCTTACCCATGATAACAATTTCCTGCTGATTCACATCATATGCTGATATTACATTGTTATTAATCACTTTCTGGATAACCATATTCCACTCCGTTTTTGTCCCTAAAAATTTAAAAAAACCAAATTTTACAAAATCTAAGCCAGATATGTAAAATTTGGTTTTGCCTGCTTACCAGTAACAATCCAATGTACTCTGTTTCTATCTAAATAAATTGTAGCATTCATTGTTTATTATGTCAAGTTTTATTCTTATTATTTTTGTTTTTTTGTTAATATCCACCATACTTTTTTCAAAAACCTGTACACAATAACTAATTATCTCACAAATTTGTTTCAAAGAAAGATTTTAATGCATCATATGCCGCATCTTCGTCAGCACCTTCCACTGTTATAGTCACAGTCTGGTCTTTTTTTACTCCCATACTCATAACTGCCATCAGACGGGTTGCATCAATTACTTTTCCGTCTTTTTCGAGAGTTACTTTACTTTTAAAATTTTTAACCTCTTTTACGAGCATTCCCGCCGGTCTTGCATGAATACCCAACTCGTCCTTTACTGTGTAACTGAATGATTTCATTTTAATTTCCTCCTATGCTTAGATTATGCATTTATTATTTTATTTCTTACAGGCAGCACCATTGCAGGTGATACCGATAATTCATCAATACCCATTTTCACAAATGTTTCTGTCAAAGTCAGGTCTGCTCCAAGTTCTCCGCAAATTCCTGCCCAGATTCCTTCTTCATGGGCACTGTCAATAACCATCTGGATCATTTTGAGTACTGCCGGATGATGTGAATCATAGAAACGGTCAAGTTTTGCATTCTGCCTGTCAATAGCAAGCGTATACTGTGTCAGGTCATTGGTTCCAATACTAAAGAAACCCACCTCTTTTGCTAGATCATCTGCGATCATAACTGCTGCAGGAGTCTCGATCATAACTCCAAATTCAACTTCTTTATATGGCAATCCCTCTGTTGACAATTCCGTTTTCACTTCCTCCATGATTTCTTTTACTTTTTTCACTTCCCATACAGATGCGATCATAGGAACCATAATGGAAATATTGCCAAACATGCTTGCACGCAGCAACGCTCTTAACTGTGTTTTAAAAATTTCCGGCCGGTTCAGGCAGATTCTTACTGCACGATATCCCAATGCCGGATTATCCTCACGATCAAGCCCAAAATAATCTATCTGCTTGTCTGCTCCGATATCTAATGTGCGGATGATCACCTTTTTTCCAGCCATCACTTCTGCAACCGTTTTATAGGCCTGGAACTGTTCTTCCTCTGTTGGAAAATGATCACTCTGCAAATATAAAAACTCACTTCTGAAAAGTCCGATTCCGGCCGCATCATTCTGTAAAACAGCTCCTAAATCTTTTACCTCACCAATATTAGCATAGAGTTTGATCTCTTTTCCATCTTTTGTAACAGTCGGTTTTCCTTTTAACTGCTGTAATAATTCCTGACGTTTCTTCTCATTCTGCTGTTTTTTCTCGTATTCTTTTAATATTTCTTCCTCTGGATCAAGGATCAAAATACCCTTAAATCCATCTATAATTGCATACTTTCCATTCACTCCTTTTGGAATTGCCGCTGATACCAATGCCGGAATATTCATCGTTCTGGCAAGAATGGCTGTATGAGAATTGGTAGAACCTTGTCTTGTCACAAATGCAAGCACTCTCTCACGTTCTAACTGAATTGTCTCGCTTGGAGCAAGGTCGTCCGCTGCTATAATATATTTTTCTTCATCGTCCGCATGCACAGTTTCTTCTTTCCGGGATAAAATACGGATCACACGTTCAGAAATATCTTTTACATCTGCTGCACGTTCTTTCATATAATCGTCATCCATATCCGCAAACATCCTTGCAAAATTATCTCCCGTCGTCGCTACAGCAAATTCTGCGTTCACAGACTGCACTGCTATGATATTACAAATAGAATCCAGATAATCTTCATCCTCTAACATCATCTGATGTACTTCAAAAATTGCTGCATTTGCTTCACCAACTTCTTTGACTGCCTTGTCATAAAGTGCCTTTAATTCTTCTGTTGCCTGATCTTTGGCTGCTCTAAAACGTGAAATTTCTGCCTGTGTGTCATCAATTTTCACACGTCTTACCACATTGTTTTCTTTAAAAACTTCTTTGATTTTTCCAATCGCAATTCCTCCGAATGCAATCTTTCCATTAATTTGCTGCATTTGTTTCCCCCCTCTAAACAACAAGTCACATTACTCCACCACATCTGCATTCAAAATCAAAAAAACCGAAAAAGCACACGCAATCATAAGCGTCTTACTTTTTCGGTTTAGTACATTTGCATGTGAACTACCCTCTATATGTATTTTTATTATACGTTTTTACCCTGTTTTTGTCAATACACAATTTCGTATTATGCTAATTATATACTTTGTATACAATTATGATATAATTTTCGACATATTTTCACAGATATATCTTATCTATCGGACCGCCTGCTATCTGTTCCATGCTCCAGTTATAATCCTGTAACCAAAAGTTTATTTTATCACCAGCTTCTGACTTACAAAAAGCCCGAAAAGGCTTATACCTTTCCGGGCTTTGGAAATTTACATCAATTCAGACAAGATCTGCAGCTTATTTGTAAAGCTCAACCAGTCTCTGTAAGTGCTCATAACGAGCCTTTGCAGCTTCCTCAGATGCAGCAAAGAGTTTCTGTGCTCTCTCTGGGAAGGATCTTGTCAGACGGCTGTAACGTGTTTCGTTGTTCAGGAAATCCTGGTAAGAACCATCACCTGGCTTAGATGTCAGTGTGAATGGGTTCTTTCCTTCTGCTTTGAGTGCAGGATTGAAGGAGAATAAGTTCCAGTAACCAGCAGCTACTGCTTTCTTCATCTCATCCTGGCAGTGGTTCATTCCACCTTTAACACCGTGTAACTCACATGGAGCATAACCGATGATTAAAGAAGGTCCGTTGTAAGCCTCTGCTTCAGCTAATACTTTAACAGCCTGAGCCATGTTTGCACCAAGAGCGATCTGTGCTACATATACATAGCCATAGCTCATAGCGATCTCTGCAAGGCTCTTCTTGCCGATATCTTTACCAGCAGCAGCGAACTGACAAACTTCACCGATGTTGGAAGCTTTAGAAGCCTGACCACCTGTATTGGAGTACATCTCAGTATCGAATACCATAACATTTACGTTATGTCCGGAAGCAAGAACATGGTCTAATCCACCGAATCCGATATCATATGCCCATCCATCACCACCGAAGATCCATACGGACTTCTTAGCGAGGTAATCTTTCTTATCAAGTGCTGCCTTAGCATCTGGGCATCCAGCTGCTGCAGCTTTCTCTAACTCTGCTACAAGAGCTTCTGTTGCAGGTGTATTTGCTTTTGTATCGTTCTTTGTCTCAACAAATTTATCAAATGCAGCCTTTAACTCAGCGCTTGCTTTGTCAGAAGCAGCACATTTCTCAGCGCTTGCGATAGCCTGATCACGTAATACTTCCTGACCAATCTGCATACCTAAACCATGCTCAGCGTTATCCTCGAATAAGGAGTTAGCCCAGGCCGGTCCTTTTTTACTGTCTTTGTTTACTGTATATGGTGATGTAGCAGCCGGACCACCCCAGATAGAGGAACATCCTGTTGCATTGGAGATATACATATGCTCACCAAATAACTGAGTAATCAAACGAGCGTATGATGTCTCTGCACATCCTGCACAAGAACCTGAGAACTCAAGTAATGGCTGGTTGAACTGAGAACCTTTTACAGTGTTGTCTGCCGGCATACCAGGTTTCTTGCTTACGTTAGCAACTAAGTAATCGAATACTGGCTGCTCGTCTGCCTGAGATTCCTGTGGAACCATCTCGATAGCACCAACCGGACATACTGTGATACACTCGCCGCATCCCATACAGTCTAATGGAGATACGCTCATTGTGTATTTGTACTCGCTTGCCTTTGGTTTTGTATCAGCAACTTTGATATTGGAAGGAGCTGCTTTTACTTCATCCTCACTTAACATGAACGGACGGATTGTTGCATGAGAACATACAAATGCACACTGGTTACACTGGATACATTTCTCTGCATTCCATGTAGGAACTGTTACAGCTGTACCACGTTTCTCGTATGCTGCTGCACCATGCTCGAACTGTCCATCAGGGTTGCCCATGAATGCAGAAACAGGTAATGAATCACCATCCATTAAGGAGATCGGGTTCATTAAATCTTCTACCATCTTAACTGTCTCTGGACGACCTGTTAATTTCTTAGGAGCCGGATCTGCTGCCGGGTTAGACCAGGAAGCCGGAACCTCTACTTTATGAACTGCATCAACACCAGCGTCGATTGCTTTGTAGTTCATCTCTACGACTGCATCACCCTTCTTACCATAGGATTTCTTAGCAGCCTGTTTCATGAAATCTACAGCCTCTTCGATTGGCATTACGTTTGCTAATTTGAAGAATGCGGACTGTAAGATTGTGTTTGTACGTTTACCCATACCGATCTCGATAGCTTTATCGATAGCGTTGATGGTGTATAACTGAATATTGTTGTCAGCGATGTATTTCTTAGCAGCAGCATTTAAATGATGCTCTAATTCTTCATCTGACCACTGGCAGTTGATCATGAATACTCCGCCTGGTTTTACATCCTGTACCATCTTGAATCCTTTTGTTACATAAGATGGGTTGTGGCATGCTACGAAGTCTGCCTGGTTGATGTAATACGGGCTTCTGATTGGTTTGTCACCAAATCTTAAGTGAGAAATTGTGATACCACCAGTTTTCTTGGAGTCATACTGGAAGTATGCCTGGATGTATTTATCTGTGTGGTCACCGATGATCTTGGTAGAGTTCTTGTTAGCACCTACAGTACCATCTCCGCCGAGACCCCAGAATTTACACTCAACTGTACCTTCTGCTGCAGTGATTGGAGCCGGTTTTACTTCCGGTAAGCTTAAGTTTGTAACATCATCAACGATACCGATAGTAAATCTGCTCTTTGGAGCATCTTTCTCTAACTCTTTGTATACTGCGAATAAGCTTGAAGGTGGTGTATCTTTAGAACCTAATCCGTAACGGCCGCCTGTTAATACGATTGTATCAAGACCTGCCTCACGAAGTGTGGTTGCTACGTCTAAGTATAACGGATCACCGAGTGCACCTGGCTCTTTTGTTCTGTCAAGAACAGCAACTTTCTTAGCTGTCTTAGGAAGAACTTTTAAGAATGCCTCAGATACCCATGGACGATATAAACGAACTTTGATAAGACCGACTTTCTCACCCTTAGCTGTTAAGTAATCAATTACCTCTTCAGCTACATCATTAACAGAACCCATAGCTACGATAACACGGTCAGCATCTTCTGCTCCGTAGTAGTTGAATAAATCGTAGTTTGTTCCTAATTTCTCGTTGATCTTAGCCATGTATTTTTCAACGATTGTCGGTAACTCGTTGTAAGCTGTGTTACAAGCCTCACGATGCTGGAAGAAAACATCTCCGTTCTCATGAGAACCACGCATAGCCGGATGCTCCGGATTTAATGCATGTGCACGGAATGCTTCAACTGCGTCCATGTTGCACATTTCTTTTAAGTCAGCGTAATCCCATTTCTCGATCTTCTGGATCTCGTGGGATGTACGGAAACCATCGAAGAAGTTGATGAATGGAACTTTTCCTTCGATTGTTGCAAGATGTGCAACCGGGCTTAAGTCCATAACTTCCTGTGGGTTGGTCTCACATAACATAGCGAAACCTGTCTGACGGCAGGCATATACGTCACTGTGATCACCAAAAATATTTAAAGACTGTGTAGCAACTGTACGTGCAGATACATCGAATACACATGGAAGCTGCTCACCTGCGATTTTGTACATGTTCGGGATCATTAATAAAAGACCCTGTGAAGCTGTAAATGTAGTTGTTAAAGCACCTGCAGCAAGAGAACCGTGAACGGCACCTGCAGCACCTGCCTCAGACTCCATCTCTACGACTTTTACCTGATTACCAAAAATGTTCTCCTGTCCTGCTGCAGACCACTGATCTACGGTATCTGCCATCGGGCTGGATGGTGTAATTGGGTAAATAGCTGCAACATCAGTAAACGCATAAGCTACATGAGCTGCGGCTGTATTACCGTCCATTGACTGTTTTGCTCTGGACATTACTTATTCCTCCTTATTTTTGAAAAAAATAAATGTGATACTGCATCACCCCATACTCCTGTGTGAAAAGCACAAAATGATACAATTTATCGACTTGAGTCATATTTTAGCATAGAATTCACCAAAAGAAAAGGTCTTTGACTGTACAAAAACAAGTGCAATCTCACATATATTTTCTTTCAAATTCTTCCAGTGGAATCGGTCTGTCAAATAAATATCCCTGTCCGTACAAAAATCCACAGCCACGCAAAAACTGAAGCTGCTCTTCCGTTTCAATCCCTTCAAATATCACTTCTTCTTTTGCAGAGTGGATAAAGTTTCCCATCTGTGAAACAAAATTCCGCTGTTCTTTTAAATTAATGCGGTCGGTAAAACTTTTATCGATTTTCACCACATCCGCCGGTATCTCAAGCAGCACGCCAAGCGAGGAGTATCCTGTTCCAAAATCATCGATCGCAATGCGGAAACCGAATTTTTCAAGTTCTGAAAGCACCCTTTTTAACTCATCTACATTTTCTACCACAACGCTCTCCGTAACTTCCACCTCAATATACTTCGGATCGATTCCATAATGATCCGCCATGCGTTTTAAGCGTCCGGCAAAATTTTTTCCACCGCTTTCAAAGTTGCGTCTCGAAAAATTGGTAGATATCGTAAACAGTTCTTTTCCTGCCTTTTTCCATCTTTTCATCGCACGCAGAAGCTGCTCATAAATGTAAAAATCAAGATCCACCACATATCCGATGTTCTCGAGCGGAGGTACAAATCTTCCCGGCATGATCATCTCACCGGTCTTTGTACGCCATCTTGCTAATGCTTCTGCCCCATATATCTTACGTTCTTCCAGATTAAATTTCGGCTGCAGATAAACTTCAAGTTCCCCTTGCTGCATGGCACCATAAAAACGTCCTGTAATCTGGATCGCATCATCACGTTTCGCGCGCATTTCTTCCTTATATACACAGATTCCGGAGCCACCCTGTTCTTTTACCAGTTTACGCGCCATGTTAGCGCTCTCCAATATCGTATCAAATTTTTCATTCAGATTTTCAATATGACAAATTCCAACCGAAAGTCTCAGTGTTCCGGAAGGATAGCGTTTTTTTAATTTTTCCTCGTAATGTTCTGTGCTCCATGCAACGAGTTTTTCTATTTCACTCTGATCTTTTCCTTTTAAAAGGAGGATAAAATAGTCAGAATACATCCGGCATGCCAAAAGCACTCTTTCATTTGTCTGTATACCCCCAGCAAAATCTTTTAAGATGGCATCTCCGGTCTGTTGTCCGTAGTTTTCATTTACATATGAAAACTTATCAATATCTATATGGACGAGAGCATAGTGTTCCTGCCCCTGTTTTGCTTCTGCTAAAATATTTTTCAGTCTGTATTTAAACGCCTCTAAATTGTACAGTCCGGTAAGCTGGTCACGATCCTGCAGATGACGGATTTCTTTCTGATCATCCCTTAACTTATTGCGCAGTGATACAAAAACGGATGTTACTCTGGCAAGTTCACAAAACGTTGTTCTGTCCGCACTCTCAAAATAATTCTGTCTGTTTTGCACACCAAAATACAATCCTCCTGTCTTGCTGCCGGAATATTCAAATTTTGCTACTGCAATCTGCGTGATACGGTTTTCTCCTGTATTCCAGTTTTCAAACGACAATCTTTTATAGTGTGTTTCATCCGTATCATTCAGTATGACAAAATCTCCGCTGCCCGCTTCCACAACTTCGGTACGAATCGGCTTTATAACATTTTTTTCATAAATCTGTCCAAATGTACTCCAGTAATTGGTCAGCGTCATCTGCGAAATTTTTTCATCATATTCAAAAACTGCCACCATATCCAGATGATACCGCCTGCCGATTCTTTCAAGCAGCACATTCAGGGAACCATTCATATCTCTCGCATGAGATAAAAGCAGAAATGCCGTATTTAAAAATTCTTTGTCCATCCCCTGCTTTTTTTCATAATCTACATCTTTCCCACAGGTATCAATATTGCGTTTCATATGAACTGTCTTATTTTTCCCCGCAAATGCATAATTGCTTTTTCCACTACGTTTGATCGCGTACATTGCACGGTCTGCCTGGTCAAACAGCTCTGTATAACAATTTCCATCCTGCCCGGACACCGCAAGTCCCACACTCATCGTCACATGTATGACCGCATCATCCCCGACCAGTTTTTTTTCTCCATGTCTGCAGAGTTCTTTTGCCTTTTGTTCCGCCTGTTTTAAAGTCGTATTATCCATCAGTACAAGAAATTCATCCCCGCCGACTCTTCCCACCAGTTTATGATCCGGAAACTGTTCTTCCAAAGCCGATGCAATATCTGAAATCACCGTATCCCCCACTGTATGTCCGAACGTATCGTTAATACTTTTAAAATTATCGATATCGATCAGAAACAATACATGTGTTCCTTCCGGATACTCCTTCAGTATTCTCTCCGCTTCCTCACCGGTCGCAACTTTGTTGTAAAGATGCGTCAGCGGATCTCTGCGCATCTCTTCGGAAAGCTGCTCCTGTATCTTTCTGTCTGAGCTGATATCATAACTTCTTCCAATAATCTTTAAAATTTTTCCGTTTGTACCACGGATACTCCGGTAAACAGTCCGGTACCAGCAATATTGTGGTATTCCTCCTCCAAGGGCTGTATTCATCCGGTAGTCAAATGAACCTGACATCTCCCTTTCGGATGCATTCTGAATCACTTCCCGGTATAACGTCTGTTCATCTTTATGGATAAAAGCAAGCCACTTTTCAATTTCCATATAATCCTGATCATCTTTTTGCAGACGTCCATTGATATGGTATTTGTGCGGAATCCGGAATCTTTTTCCTTTCACATCGTACTCAAAAGGTACATCATCCGTCACTTCCTCTAACATGGAATACTGTTCATTTAATAAAAGCAGCTCATCTTCCAGTTCTTTCCTGTCATTGGTATTCTTACAGATCAAAAGGTAATACGGCACGGCATCCTTATAATAATAGATACTGCACCAGAATTTTACCCAGCAGATCTGCCCCTGCCCTGAAATAATTCTTACCTCGATCTCTTCCGCCCTTTTCTGTTCCCGGCATTTTTCAATCATGTCTTCAAAGGCACCTGCATCCTGCAGATAAACACAGTCGTAAAAGTCACGGTTCCTGTCCGGTTCCGCCTGTTCCCCATGTCCTATCGCCTTCATAAACTCCGCATTTGCGATATCGATCTGCAATGAATGTCCACCTTTTAATACTGCAACCCCCATCGGAAACTCATAGATCAGTCCCTTTCTATTTTCCTTCTCCATTTTTTCTCCATTCGCGTATGTAAAAACCTGTTTTCAAGCATGTTGACTCTCTTGCGTTCATTATATCATGCGCAGAACCAGCACATGATCCCATTCACCGTTCGTCAATCATGCAGGCATGTTGACTCTCTTGCGTTCATTATATATCATCCTTCTTCCAAAATCCATGTAATTTCCAAAACTTGGTGTTTTCCCATAAAAATAGGAAGTTTCGGTTGCAATCTCCCCACTTTTCTAGTATGATACGAATTGGTGCAATTACGGTATAATGGCGGTTTGCAACAGCATCCGCACAATCAATATTAACAAATCAGGAGAATAACAACTATGATCAGTGCAAATAACGTTACGCTTCGGATCGGCAAAAAAGCCCTGTTCGAGGACGTCAATATTAAGTTTACTGAGGGAAACTGTTACGGTCTTATCGGTGCAAACGGTGCCGGAAAGTCCACCTTTTTAAAAATTTTATCCGGTCAGTTAGAACCAACCGGAGGTGACGTTACGATCACACCCGGCCAGCGTCTTTCTTTCCTGCAGCAGGATCACTTCAAATATGATGAATATACGGTTCTCGATACTGTCATCATGGGGAACAAACGCCTCTATGACATCATGAAAGAAAAAGACGCCATTTACATGAAAGAAGACTTTACGGATGAGGATGGTATCCGTGCGAGTGAACTTGAAGCAGAGTTTGCCGATATGGACGGATGGAATGCAGAATCTGACGCTGCAACACTTCTCAACGGTCTTGGTATTCCGACCGAAGAACATTATACACAGATGGGCGATATGCCTGGTCCTTTAAAAGTCAAGGTCTTACTCGCACAGGCATTGTTCGGTAATCCGGATATCCTTCTTTTAGATGAGCCGACCAACCACTTAGATCTCGATGCGATCAACTGGTTAGAGGAGTTTTTGATCAACTTTGAAAATACAGTCATCGTGGTATCCCATGACCGTTATTTCTTAAACAAAGTCTGCACCAATATTGCAGATATTGATTACGGCAAGATCCAGCTGTATGCAGGTAACTACGATTTCTGGTATGAGTCCAGCCAGCTTCTTGTAAAACAGATGAAAGAAGCCAACAAGAAGAAAGAAGAAAAAATCAAAGAGTTACAGGACTTTATCTCCCGTTTCTCTGCAAACGCTTCCAAATCCAAACAGGCTACTTCCAGAAAACGTGCTTTAGAGAAGATCCAGTTAGATGAGATCCGTCCTTCCAGCCGTAAATATCCATACATCGATTTCCGTCCAAGCCGTGAAATCGGTAATGAGGTTTTGTCGGTAGAAGGCATCACAAAAACCATCGATGGTGTTAAAGTTCTTGATAATGTATCTTTTATCGTTGGACACGATGATAAGATCGCCTTTGTCGGCGGCAACGAGCTTGCAAAAACAACACTCTTTAAGATCCTGACCGGTGAAATGGAGCCGGATTCCGGTTCTTACAAATGGGGTGTTACCACAAGCCAGTCCTATTTCCCGAAAGATAACACAGAGATCTTTGATACCGATCTTCTGATCGTTGACTGGCTGACACAATACTCCGAAATCAAAGATGCAACTTATGTACGTGGATTCCTTGGCCGTATGCTTTTCGCAGGCGAAGACGGAACGAAAAAGATGCGTGTTCTCTCCGGTGGTGAGAAGGTGCGTGTACTGCTCTCCCGCATGATGATCATGGCTACGAACGTCCTTATCTTAGATGAGCCGACTGACCATCTGGATATGGAATCTATCACCGCATTAAACAACGGACTGATCAAATTCCCTGGTGTTGTGCTTTTTGCTTCCCGTGACCATCAGGTCGTGCAGACAACTGCAAACAGGATCATCGAGTTCCTGCCGGACGGCACCTTTGTCGACAAGGTATCCACCTACGACGAATACCTCGAGAATGATGAGATGGCAAGAAAACGTCAGGTATATAATATGTCTTCTGACGATGAGAACGATAACTAAAAAAATAGCACTGACCAGAATAAGATCTGGCAGTGCTGTTTTTAATTTTTCCTAAAATGTGGTCCATTTTAATGTATAAGAACCAGATGACGCTTTGCTCATACGCTCTACCTTGATGTAGTATGTACCAGACGGCAGATCAAATTTTGTTCCACCATTTGCCAAACTGATATACCATCCATCTTCCGGATATAATCTGGTAACTTTTGAAATAGCAGAAACTTTTTTTCCATTGTTTTTACCAGAAAATACTTTTCCATCTTTATTATAGAAAGTTATCTTAAAACCATTTTTTTCATTTGTTCCATTTGTGTTTGCGAGATAATACAGATTCAATTTAGCACTCTTAGTCAGTTTGATTTTATACCAGTCTGCCTTACTGTCACCGTATGCAATAACACCTGTCACTTTCTTTCCTTTTGAAAGTGTTTTTGCTTTTGATTTTGAACTTGCAGATGAATCTTTAATAGCTTTTACAGTAGCTGTGATTTTTGTACCTGCATTACACTGCACTGCAAAATAATATGTAGTATTCTTCTTTACACCATACGTTGTGGTATTGTAAATCTTGCCGGCATAATCATTTCTCCAGATTTCATTTTTCTGACCGATCGTCTTTTTATTTTTATTGCAAAATGTAACATACCCCTGGGAATTATTGTAATAAGAAGAACTGCAGTCAAACTTTAAAGTTACCGTACCAGTCACGGATGGTTTGAATTTGATATAATTTACCTTCAAATTCCGTCCGCTATAACACTGTGTATCTTTAATTGTAACTGTAGACTTTCCATTCCCTTTAAAAGAAAGTCCGGCTGCCTGTGCTTCTGTCGGAGCTGCCACTGTAAATAACGTAACTGCCATAACTGCTGTCAAAAACATGCAAACAGCTCTGTGAAAAAATGTTTTTCTGGTTTTCATAACCAATCCTCCTTGTTTTGCGGAGCAAAATGCGACTGCCTTTGCAGGAGCAGAGGATT
>OHGH01000828.1_pt1 | contig 13636 bp, 6 predicted proteins | sample 1567801 | NCBI WGS metagenome assembly OHGH01 (sample SAMEA3879519, study PRJEB24766) | human gut metagenome | biome: human-associated habitat; feature: feces | place: USA | collected 1985/1987
ATAGCCGACTTCGGCTGCAACTTCCTGGATGCTGCCGTCAAAGCCGTTTTCCAACAATTCTTTTGCTTTTTCAAGGCGGATATTGATCAGGTGGCGGATCGGTGTATCGCCTGTCTCACTTTTAAAAATACGTGAGATATAAAAAGGACTTAAGTACATATTTTCTGCAATCTGATCTAAAGAAATCTTTTCACTGTAATGATCCTCAAAATAATTTACGATCTGGTCAACTACATATTTTTTGCTGGTAGATTCAAAAGAGCAGCCGGTATTGATTTTTACCGGTTCACTCTGTTCCCGAAGCAGCAGTATTAACATCTGCATCAGGTAACTTTTTAACATGATATAACGCCCGCAGCGGCAGATATCATTTTCAGCACTCATGGCAGTACAGATCTTAAAAAGTTTTTGCCGTAATTCACCGGAAGTATGTAAAATCGGAGACTGCTCTGCAGGATCAGCGGCTGGGTCTTTTAAATGCAGCGGCAGATAATTTTCCGGGAAATCCGGAAAACGGACATCACATAAACCGACAAAAAACTCCGTGGTCGGATTGGCAGGATCCGTGCAGAGTGCCTGATGCTTCTGCCCCGGATTTAAAATAATGATATCTCCTTCGGACACATCATAGAGCCTGTCCGCAATCTTGTATTTGCCGTGGCCGGACAAAATAAATGCCATCTCGATAAAATCGTGGCTGTGATAGCGTGCTTCATCTTTCAAACGTGTGCCTTTCCAGGTAAATAGAAAAGTTGGATTCAGTTGGTCAAGCAGTTGTTCCCGGTTGTCACAGCACATAGTAAGGTCTCCATTTCTTCATTTTATCGCCGATAAAAACTTATTGTCTATATTTAAAATACAATGCGATGTGGATCATAAAAAGTGTGTCAAAGTCTAAATACACTTTTTTTATCCACATCACAGTATAACATATTCCCTGTCAGAAACCATCCCTTCCGGTGCAAAAAATAACATGAACGGTGCAAGATATTACATTCCTTTTTACCCCAAAAGTACTATACTGAAAATCCGAAAGGAAAAACGAAAATGGAGTAGGAGGGTTATTATGACACCAATGAAGTGGTTCTTTTCATTTCTGAAAAAGTACCGGGGATTAATGATAGTTGGAATTTTGCTGACCACAGCGGTATCAGTGCTTTCGGTGGTCAATCCGTACATATCCGGGCAGATCGTAGATCAGGTCATAAGCGGTGGAAAATATGACAGACTGATGCCGTTTATCGGATGTCTGATCGGAGTCACGATCGTGATGGGAGTCTTGCGTTTTCTGTTTCAGGTCGCATTTGAGACGGCGTCGCAGGGCGTTTTATACGATATGAGAGACAAAGTCTACCGGAAATTATTAGAGGAAGATTTTGCATTTTACAATAAGAAACGTACCGGAGACCTGATGAGCCGCCAGACCGGAGATATGGATGCAATCCGTCATTTTGTGGCGTATGTGGTCTACATGGTTTATCAGAGTGTGCTGATGTTTGTGTTTGCACTGCTTATGATCTTTACCGTCAATACAAAACTGGCACTTGCCATGCTTGTGGTACTGCCGTTTACTGCATTTGCAACTTATCGTCAGACAAAAGAGGTACGTCCGGCATTCAAGCGCAACCGTGACTGTTTTTCCTCACTCAATGCGTTTGTGCAGGAAAATGTCAGTGGAAACCGTGTGGTAAAAGCATTTGCAAAAGAAGATTTTGAGATTGAAAAATTCAATAAGGAAAATGATAAATTCCGTGCGGCGCAGATCGATGCGTCAAAGATCTGGATGAAATATGTGCCGGTATTTGAGGTGCTTTCCTATGCACTGACGATCATCCTGATCCTCTACGGCGGCTATATGGTCATTCAGGGAGAGATCACGTTAGGACAGCTCGTGACGGTGAACGGTTATCTGTGGATGTTAAACAACCCGCTGCGCCAGGCAGGATGGCTGGTCAACGATATCAGTAACTTTACAACGTCCGTGGAGAAAATCTATGCGACTTACAGTGAAGAGCCGCATGTAAAAACACCGGTATCTGGAGTAGTGAAGAAACATCTGAAAGGTGAGATCGAGTTTAAAAATGTATCTTACCGTGCGGATGACGAAGATATTGTCATGGATGTCAATTTTAAGGTAAAACCGGGGCAGACCGTCGGCATCATTGGTTCTACCGGAGCTGGAAAATCAACGATCATGAATCTGCTCTGCCGGTTTTATGATACGACTTCCGGTGAAGTGCTTGTGGATGGTGTGAATGTCCGCGACATGGATCTTTATAACCTGCGTGACAATATCGGCATGGCGATGCAGGATGTGTTCCTTTTTTCGGATACGATCGAAGGAAATATCGCATACGGAAGGCCGAATTGTTCGTTCGAAGAAGTCAAACAGGCTGCGATCATGGCGGATGCCAATCATTTTATCCAGGCACTTTCGGATGGATATGATACGATTGTGGGTGAGCGCGGTGTCGGACTTTCCGGCGGACAGAAACAGCGTATCTCCCTTGCGAGGGCACTGCTGAAAGATCCGTCGATTCTGATTCTTGACGATACGACATCGGCGGTCGATATGGAGACGGAGAGTTATATCCAGAGCCAGTTGAAGAAATTAGATAACAAGTGCACGATCTTTGTCATTGCGTACCGCATTTCTTCCATTAGAGATGCAGATCTGATCCTTGTCATGGATAACGGACGCATCATTGAACAGGGAACACATGAGCAGTTAGTGGCGGCGGGAGGTTATTACGCGACGGCTTTCCATAACCAGTATGGCGAGATCCCACAGGAAATTTTAAACGGAAAGGGGGAGAAATAAGATGGCAAGAAACAGATATGATATGGATGAGATATTAGAGGACAGTTTTGATGTAAACCAGCTCAAACGTCTTACAGGTTACATTGCTCCCTACAAAAAGAAGATGGCAGGCGTTATTCTTCTGATGCTTTCTTCCTCGGCACTTACCATGGCGATCCCGATCTTTTTCCAGAATGTGATGGATCACAGCATCCCGGAAAAAGATATGAAATCGATCACATTTTACAGTATTGCGACATTGCTGATCGCACTTTATTCGGGTATTTCCCTGCGGATCAAGATCAAGACCATGAGTGTGATCGGGCAGAATATCGTACATGACATCCGCTATGATATTTTCTGTCATCTGCAGGAACTTCCATTTTCCTATTATGATGACAGACCACATGGAAAAATTCAGGTGCGTGTGGTCAATTATGTGAACAGCCTAAGTGATCTTTTGAGCAATGGTATTGTCAACACATTCACAGATCTGTGCAACCTGATCTTTATCCTGATGTTTATGTTTGCACTCGATGTCCGGCTGACGCTGATCTGTCTGTGCGGACTGCCGGTTCTTGCATTTGTGATTATCTTAATCAAGAAAAAACAGCGCAGGGCATGGCAGATCCAGAGCAACAAACAGTCAAACTTAAATGCGTACATTGCGGAGAGTATCAATGGAATCCGTGTGACGCAGTCTTTCGTAAGGGAAAATGAGAATACCGGAATCTTTAATAACCTAAGTAAAAATTACCGGAAATCCTGGATGCGTGCGGTAATGTTTAACTTTACGATGGGACCGAGCGTGGATATTATTTCGACATTTACGACGGCACTGATCTATGTGCTGGGTGTCCGTTGGATTTTAGCACCGGATATGACACTGACCGTCGGTGTTCTGATCCTGACTCTGAACCCTGCACTGGGCACAAAGCTTTTCGCATTTACCGCGTACATTGGGCGTTTCTGGGCACCAATCAACACACTTGCCGGATTTTACAATTCTCTTTTGACAGCAATCTCTTATCTTGAGAGGATTTTTGAGACGATCGATGAGCCGGTGGGTGTCAGGGATGAGCCGGATGCAATCCCGATGCCGGAGGTGGCAGGAGAAGTGAAGTTTTCCCATGTGTCCTTTGGTTATGAGCCGGGGCAGAAGATTCTGGAAGATATTAATTTTACGGCAGAACCGGGTGAAACTTATGCGATCGTCGGTCCGACCGGGGCAGGAAAATCCACGATCGTAAATCTCATCAGCCGTTTTTACAATGTGGATTCCGGGAAAATCACGATCGATGGCATTGATATCTCGAAGGTGACACTTCATTCACTGCGCACCCAGATGGGAATCATGATGCAGGACAGCTTTATTTTTGCGGGGACGATCATGGATAATATCCGCTATGGCAACCGCAGTGCGACGGACGAGGAAGTCATCCGTGCCGCAAAAACAGTCTGCGCCCATGATTTTATTATGGAAATGGAAAACGGATATAAGACACAAGTCAATGAGAGAGGAAGCAGGCTATCCGCCGGACAGCGGCAGCTCATTTCCTTTGCGCGGGCATTGCTTGCCGATCCGAAGATCCTGATTTTAGATGAGGCGACGTCAAGCATTGATACCGAGACGGAACTGCTTTTACAGAAGGGATTAAATGAGCTTTTGAAAGGAAGAACGTCCTTTATCATTGCACACAGGCTCTCCACAATCAAAAATGCCGACTGCATCTTATATGTAGACAAAGGCGATATTTTAGAGCGTGGAAATCATGACGCACTGATGGAACAGAAGGGTGAGTATTACAAACTTTATATGTCACAGTATGATTTCTTAAAATGACAGGCACTGCGGTGCCATTTGCCAATCGAAAAACCGGAAAACACTATTTGACACCCGGATCTTATAAATAAAAACTGCCGCCTCACGGTGATATGTCCCCCTTTTTCTGAACTTACAGAGAAAAGGGTACATATATTCACCCGGAGGCGGCAGTTTTTATGAAAGTTTATTCATTTTTATGTTCTTTCCGGTATTCTGCCGGGCTTTTTCCAACGTATTTTTTGAACTTGATATGGAAATAATCGACATTCCGGTAACCGACTTTTTCTGCGATCGCATAAACTTTTAACTCTGAGGAACAGAGAAGCTCCATCGAGTGTTTGATGCGGACATGGTCGACGTATGAGTTGAAGTTTTCACCCATCTTTTTGCGGAAAATCTTTCCGAGATAGGAGCTGTTGTAACCAAACAGCGGTGCAATATTTTCTAATGTGATATTGCTTGCATAGTTGTGGTTGATGTAGTGCAGAATATCATCCAGCACGCTTTCACGGGAAGAGTTACCGATCGAGGACATGATCATCTCAAACTGTTCCGTGAAGTACAGGATGATCTCGTAGAGATAATATTTTTCTTCGATCAGACGGATGATATCCGCATTGCTCGGAAACGGGATATTTGCACCATTGTAAAGCCGGTTTGCCTGTTCCTTGATCTGCAGATAAAGGTCTGTCAGGAAAAGCCGTATGGAATCAATCGAATCTGCAGCATGGTAAAGTTCATTGGTAAGCTGTGTCAAAGTCTCCGCTAACATATTGCGGTTGAATGCCTGAAGATATTCAAACAGGCTGGTAGCGTAACGGTTTAAAAAAGCGTCGTTTAAGATGGATTTTAAACTGTCCGGGTCCGGCAGTTCGGCATAACCGATCGTGTGCTGTTCCTGCTCGCAGAAGAAACGGCGTTCTAAGAGCTGTTTCGCCTGAATATAGGAAATATAGACTTCCGACAGGTCTGACACACGCGCACCATATGTAATAAAGAGACTGTCAAGAGGAGAATTCTCCTGTGGACGCCGTTCTCTCTGGTAACGCTCCAGAAAATCATTAAATTTTTGAATGGCAAAAGTGCCTTTCAGCAAAATAACCTCATGATACTGCAGCGTAATGTTATCGTAGGAGTTATTATCCTGATTCGTCACGCGCAGAAGATCCGAAAAACGATAGGAGGCATCTGCAGTATTGTGACTGTATTTCTCATAGATCACAACCTGATAGGTGTCTGCTGTCAGATGGAGATCTGTTGTATTTATGTGGGAAAGATCGATATCATTCGTTAAAAGATCGCGGATGATGGTCTCTCTTGCCTTTTCACGGTAATGTTCCCGGGTATTTGCAGTTGCAGCATCCTTGTCTAAGTTTTCTTTGATCGAACGAAGAATCTCCTCAAGTTCATCCTCGTCGATCGGCTTTGTCAGATAATACTGCACTCCGTAACGGATGGCTTCCTGCGCATATTTGAAATCAGAGTAACCGCTTAAGATAATGACTTTTCCGGTAAAACCCTGTGCTCTTGCCTCCCGGATAACGTCAAGCCCTGACATTCCCGGCATGCGGATGTCTAAGAGAACGATATCCGGCTGTAAGGCAAGAATCTGCTGATAGGCCGTCTCACCGTTTGCAGCTTCTCCGGCGATCGTATAGCCGAGAGATTCCCAGTCGAACAGACATTTGATACCTTCCCGGATAATGGATTCATCATCTGCAATTAAAACGCGATACATAAAAATAACCTTCCTGTTCCAATGATAAAAATACTAAACGTAAGTATAAATGCGAACGTTTTGTTTGTCAAATTTATCGAGTGTTTTATGTACAATTTAGAGGGTATTTTTTGCAGGGTGGGTATAGTAAGATGAGACAAAATGAGATAATTACAGGGAGGAAAATCCTCTGCGCCTGCAAGAGGCAAATGCTATAAAAAACATAGCATGCATTTTTCTCCGGAAAACAGGGAGGATTATCATATGAAATTCAGTAATGGATGCTGGTTGCAGAAAGAGCGCTGCGAGTGCTTTTCTCCGGCAGAAGTATATTTTTCAAAAATCGAGAAAGATCAGGTGACGATCTGTGCGCCGACAAGCAAGATCACACAGCGCGGCGATACCCTTGGCGGAATCAACCTCACGATCGTGATTTCAGCACCGTATGAGGAAGTGCTCAGGGTTCAGACTTATCATCACATGGGCGTGCAGAAAAAGGCACCGTCATTTGAGATCGCACCTGCGGAGAGCGGACATTTAAAGGCAGAAGATACGGAGGACAAGCTGGTCATTTCAAGCGGTACACTGCGTCTGGAAGTGCAGAAAGAGAACGGAGCACTCACATTTTACCGCGGTGAGGAGAAAATCACTGCAAGCGGATGGAGAGATCTTGCATACATGAAGACCGACTGGAAAGGTTTTGCCTATGATAAAGGACCGGAAGATGCTTATATGAGAGAGCAGTTATCACTTTCCGTTGGCGAGCTGATCTATGGACTTGGCGAGCGTTTTTCTGCGTTTGTAAAAAATGGACAGAGCGTGGATATCTGGAACGAGGACGGCGGTACTTCCACAGAGCAGTCTTATAAAAATATCCCGTTTTATATTTCCAATAAAGGATACGGTGTGTTTGTAAACCATCCGGAGCGCGTGTCCTTTGAAGTTGCAACAGAGATGGTAACCAAGGTTGAATTTTCCGTGCCGGGTGAAAACCTTGACTATTTCCTGATCAACGGACCGACGATGAAAGAGGTGCTGATGCGATATACAGACATTACTGGAAAACCGTCACTTCCGGCACCGTGGACATTCGGTCTCTGGCTGTCCACATCCTTTACGACAAACTATGATGAAAAGACAGTCAACAGTTTTGTCGATGGAATGTTTGACCGCAAGATCCCGTTATCCGTATTCCATTTTGACTGCTTCTGGATGAAAGATTTCAACTGGTGTGATTTTACCTGGGATTCAAGAGTATTCCCGGACCCGGAGGGCATGTTAAAACGTCTGAAAGCAAAAGGATTAAAGATCTGTGTCTGGATCAACAGCTATGTGGGACAGGAGTCATCCATGTTCAAAGAGGGTGTCGAGGGCGGTTACTTCTTAAAACGTCCAAATGGCGATGTATGGCAGTGGGATATGTGGCAGCCGGGACTTGCCATTGTGGACTTTACTAACCCTGCAGCCTGCGAGTGGTACAGCAAAAAGTTAGAGGCACTGCTCGATATGGGTGTTGACTGCTTCAAGACCGACTTTGGTGAGAGAATCCCGACAGATGCGGTATATTACGACGGTTCTGATCCGGTCAAGATGCACAACTACTATACATACCTTTACAATAAGGTGGTATTTAACGTATTAAAGAAGAAAAAAGGTGAAAAAGAGGCTGTTCTTTTTGCACGTTCTGCAACTGCAGGCGGACAGAAGTTCCCGGTTCACTGGGGCGGTGACTGCTGGTCTGATTATGAATCCATGGAGGAGAGCCTTCGCGGAGGCCTGTCACTGACAAGTTCCGGTTTTGGATACTGGAGCCATGATATCGGAGGATTTGAGAGTACATCCACACCGGACGTCTATAAGAGATGGTGTGCTTTCGGACTTCTTTCTTCCCATTCAAGACTGCATGGATCTACTTCTTACCGTGTGCCGTGGGCATATGATGAAGAAGCAGTGGATGTGGTACGCTGCTTTGCACAGCTTAAGGCATCTTTGATGCCATATCTGTACCGCAATGCGATCGAGACGTCAAAGACCGGTATCCCGATGATGCGGAGCATGGTGCTTGAATTTACCGAGGACAAGAACTGTGCTTACCTGGCAACCCAGTATATGTTAGGTGATTCCTTACTGGCTGCACCAATCTTCCGTGATGACAGCATCGCAGAGTACTATCTGCCGGAGGGAACCTGGACATCCTTACTGACCGGAGAAGTCAAAGAGGGCGGTAAATGGTATACAGAAAAACATGGTTATTTAAGCATTCCTCTCTATGTCAAAGAGGGCAGCATCGTGGCTATGGGTGCAAGAAATGACAATGCGGTTTATGATTATGCGGACGGAGTGACATTCCGTGCTTATGCATTGAAGGATGGCATTAAAGCGGAGACTGTTGTCTATGGAACAGAAAATGAAAAAGAAGCATCTGCAGACGTTGTAAAGAATGGAACTTCCTATGAAATTACAGTGGAGAGCAAAAAGGCATCCAAAGTGGCATTGATGAATGTCGGTGCTCCAAAGCAGGTAAACGGTGCATCCTATACACAGGATGGAGAAAATGTCATCGTAGAGTTTCACGGGGACGGCAAGGCTGAGGTTGTATTTTAATGCAGGAAACATACATTGAAGAAATTTTAAAAGAGCTGACTTTAGAAGAAAAGATCGGTATGATCCACGGTGCGGGTTTATTCCGCACCGAAGGAGTGGAGCGGCTTTCCATCCCACCGCTCTATATGTCGGATGGACCGATGGGAGTGCGCGCAGAATTTGCGGACAATGAATGGCGGAGTGTCGGGACGACGGAAGATTATGTGACTTATCTTCCGTGCAACAGCGCCATTGCATCCACCTGGAACCGTGATCTGGCAAAGAAAGCCGGAAAAGTGCTGGGTGAGGAGGCAAGAGGCAGGGGCAAAGATGTGATCTTAGCTCCGGGCATCAACATCAAGCGGAGTCCGCTCTGTGGCAGGAATTTTGAATATATGAGCGAAGATCCGGGACTCATCGAAGAATTGGTTGTACCGATGATCGAGGGAATCCAGGAAAACGATGTTGCGGCATGCGTGAAACATTTTGCGGCAAACTCACAGGAAACCGAAAGACTCTGGGTGGATACAATCATCGATGAGACAGCACTGGAAGAAATTTATTTTCCGGGATTTCAAGCGGCGGTAGAAAAGGGACACACCCTTGCTCTGATGGGAGCCTATAATCTGTTAAACGGTGAGCACTGCTGTATGAGTAAGTCCCTGCTCAACGAGAAGCTGCGGAAAGACTGGTCATTTGACGGTGTGGTAATCTCCGACTGGGGTGCTGTGCATGATACGAAACTGGCGGCAGAGTCCGGGCTGGATCTTGAGATGGATGTCAAGTATCAGTTCGACGAACAGTACATGGCAGATCCTCTGTTAAAAGCAGTGAAGGATGGAGAAATCGAAGAATCGCTGGTGGATGAGAAAGTGCGCAATATCCTCCGCATGATGCTGCGTTTAAAAATGATCGGACCGGAGAGAAAACATCGTAAGACAGGCGCATACAATACGGAGGAACACCGCAGGGCAGTGCTCGATGTGGCGCGCGAGTCCATGATTTTACTGAAAAATGAAGATCAGGTATTGCCGCTTCAGGCAGAATCCGGCTGTAAGGTTGCCGTGATCGGCGCAAATGCCGCTGCGATCCATTCGAACGGGGGAGGAAGTGCAGAAATCAAGGCACTGTATGAGATATCACCGCTTATGGGAATCAAAAAGTTACTTGGTGGAAATGTGAAAGTTTCTTACGCACCAGGCTATGTGATTCCGGATAAGAAAGAGGCATCTGAGATCAACTGGCAGGCGGCGAGCACGGAGACTGCAGAGGATACCGAAAAGGAAAGCACTGTAAGTGGAAGAGCACTGGATGAAAAACAGCAGGAAGCCTTAGCGGAAGCAGTTGCGCTGGCAAAAGCAAGTGACATTGTTATTTTTGTGGGCGGACTGAACCACGATTTTGATGTGGAGGGACTTGACCGCGTGAACATGAAACTGCCATACGGGCAGGATGAAGTAATCGATGCTCTGCTAAAGGCCGTGCCGGATACGGTGGTCTGCATGTATGCAGGTGCACCGGTTGAGATGCCGTGGGCAGAAAAGGCAAAAGCAATCCTCTGGAGCTACTATGCCGGTATGGAAGGGGGAACAGCCCTGGCAGAGATCTTGTCTGGAAAAGTAAATCCATCCGGAAAGCTGGCAGAAACATTTATCCGTGATGCGTCACAGTGCCCGGCACATACGATCGGAACATTTGGAAAGAAAGACCGTGTGGAGTACAGGGAAGGTGTGATGGTCGGTTACCGTTATTATGACACAAAAAAAACAGATGTCCTGTTCCCGTTTGGTCATGGACTTTCCTATACGGCATTTACCTATAATGATCTTGAAATTATACGGCAGCAGGAAAATGGCAGACAGACCGTGAAAGTTTCCTGTTCGGTAACCAATACAGGAGAACATGCAGGGAAAGAGACCGTTCAGATTTATGTGGCACCGGAACAGAAAAAAGACAGACCGGTTCATGAACTGAAAGCGTTTGAAAAAGTCAGGCTTGATGCCGGGGAAACAAAGAGGATCTGTGTTATTTTGGAGGAAAGAGATTTTTCCCGTTATGACACAGACAAAAAGATGCCGGTTCCGGTAAATGGAACGTATGAAATTCAGGTTGGCACATCTTCGACAGATATCTGCCTTTGTGGAAAAATAGACCTTTTTTTTGCAGAAGGTTAAATGATGACTATTGAAAAGAAACTCTGACTTTGCTATGATAAAGTCAGGTTTTTTTAATGGGATTTTTTGGGGGGGCGGATAGGTGAGAATATGTCTGAAAAGAGCAAGGTATTAGTCGTAGATGATAAACAGGTCGAACGTGTCATGATGAAAAGAATTTTGAGCGGTACGTACGAGGTGATAGAGGCAGAAAATGGCAAGGAAGCATTTGAGATTCTTTATGAACGAAGCACGGAGATAACGGCGGTACTTTTAGATATCGTTATGCCGGAGTATGACGGGTATTATTTTCTGGAACGGTATCATAAAGCGCAGATGTATCAGGCAATACCTGTCATTGTACTTACGATGGAGGTTGACATTGAGACAGAGATTAAATGCCTGGGCATGGGAGCATGGGATTTTATCCGGAAACCGTATGATGTGGATGTTGTCCGGTTCCGGCTGAAGAATGTGATTGGCAGCAGCAGTCAGAATATCAGCAAAGCATTAAAGTACCGTGCAGAATATGATATCCTTACCGGCATCTATAATAAGACCAATATGTTTCAGGCGACATCTGCTATGTTAGAGCGATATCCGGACCGGCATTTTGCTTTTGTGCGGATGGATATTGAAAAGTTCCAGCTGATCAATTCTTTCTTTGGAATGAGTGCAGGGGACATGCTGCTGAAATATATTGCAGACCTTTTGATATGTGCAGTCAGAAACCGCAGTGACGTTACCTTTGGCAGGATGGATGCGGATATATTCTGCTTCTGCGTATCCTATGAAAATACAAAAGAACTGGTCGAAAGTTTTGATAAAATGCGTGATATCTTAAGCAGATACCCGCTTGATTTTGATATTGTACCGATATTTGGTGTTTATCTGATCGCTGGAAAGAAAATAACACTGGATCACATGTACGATCGTGCCAACCTTGCGGCAAAGCACTGCAAAGGCAATTATATCCGTAACTATGCATTTTATACACGGCAGATGAGCCAGGAGATCGAGAAGGAACAGCGGATCGTAAACAGCATGAAAAGTGCACTGGAAAATCATGAATTTGTTGTATTCTATCAGCCCAAATACGGGCTCAGCGATAATCAGATCGCAGGAGCGGAGGCGCTGGTTCGCTGGAAACATCCGGAACGGGGAATGATTTCACCGGGAGAGTTTATACCGGTATTTGAACGGAATGGATTTATCACAAAGCTGGATTATTATGTGTGGGAGCAGACCTGCATCCAGCTTAGAAAGTGGATGGATGAAGGAAAGAATCCGCTTCCGATATCCGTCAATCTTTCGAGGGTCAGCCTTTACAACAAAGATATCGTGAATGTGATCTGCAATCTGGTGGACAGTTACCGGATTCCACGCAGACTGTTTCAGGTAGAACTGACAGAGAGCGCATACAATACAAATCCCAAAGCAGTGCAGGATATGATGCAGCGTTTGCGCGAAGAGGGATTTTACATTCTGATGGACGATTTTGGAAGTGGTTATTCTTCTTTAAATGTTTTAAAGGATATTGTGGTTGATGTTTTAAAGATGGACATGAAGTTTTTTGCCGGTGATGACAGGGAAGGACGCGGAGAAAATATCATGGCGGCAGTGATCCGTATGGCAAAATGGCTGAATATGCCGGTTGTTGCGGAAGGCGTGGAACGGATCGAACAGGTGGAATTTTTGCGGAGTATTGGCTGTGAATATGTACAGGGATATTATTTTGCAAAACCGATGCCTGTGGAAGAATACGAAAAACTGCAGTTTGACAGACCGCATGCGGAGAGAAAGAAAGAGACAGAACGCTTAGTTGACATAGATAGCCTGTGGACGCCGGCCTCCCAGCTGGAGTCACTCTTTTTAAATGCGAAACAGGGTGTGGCTGTCTATGAGTACGGCAAAGAACAGATTGAGATAATACGCGTAAATAATGCGTATTATGAGGTGTTTGGATATCAGGATATCAGTCAGAAAAAAGATATTTTTCAGGGAATTCCAAAACGATATCATAAACGTATTCTGGATGCCTTTTTTTATACAGCAGATAAAGGACGTGAAACACAATGTGAATTTTCCAGGAAGAATGAAGCAGGAGAAGAAATTTTTATATCATTAAAGCTGTATGATGTAGGAATTGTAGGAAATAAACATATCATATATGGTGTTTTCTTAAATGTGACAGAACCAAAACAACTGGAATGGGAATTAGAAAAATACAGGCTGTTATTATCCGGAAAAACGAAAGACAGGGAGATGGAACAGGAAAAAGAACAATCGGAGGAATGATAGAAAAATGTGTGAGGTATTGGAAAAATTAAGAGCATGGGGATGCGATTTAGATGGAGCTTTAGAGCGTTTTTTAGGAGATGAGGAATTATATAAAAGCTGCCTTCCGATGGTGGCAGAGGACGAGGCTTTTGATGGATTAAAAGAGGCACTTGCAGAAGATGAGAGAACAAAGGCGTTTGACTGTGCACATACTTTAAAAGGTGTCTTTGCCAATATGGGAATCACACCGATGTTTGATACGGTCGAAAAAATTGTAG
>OHGH01000844.1_pt1 | contig 13380 bp, 10 predicted proteins | sample 1567801 | NCBI WGS metagenome assembly OHGH01 (sample SAMEA3879519, study PRJEB24766) | human gut metagenome | biome: human-associated habitat; feature: feces | place: USA | collected 1985/1987
GGGGGTGGCTCTATTCGAGCCACCTTGAGAACAAGAAAACCTGCTGCTTACATGCAAGCATGACGCATCAGCTTTTTTGTTCTCAGTGGTTCTGAATAGTTACTTATAATCAATTAATTATAAGAAACAGGGAGGTCGAAATGAGTAAAAAGAAAAAGATAATCATTTCAGTGATTGCAGCTGTGCTTATCATAGCAGTGATTGTGTCAGCTGTTGTCATTGCAATGACAAAGGGAAAGAATGCAGCAAAGGCATCGGGAGTCTATGCAAACAAGGTCGCTGATGTCATGTATCAGGCGGGAAGTACTGACAGGTACAGCGGTGTCGTGGAAGCAGCCGATACCATGGATATTAAGGCTGACAGTGAAAAAACGGTAAAGGATATTCTTGTGTCAGAGGGGGATGAGGTACAGGTGGGCACACCTCTTTTTACCTATGATACAAAGGATCTTGCTGCGAAAAAGGAAAGTGCCACGCTTGAGCTTGAGAGCTTAAACAATACGCTTTCCGGCTATGATGCACAGATAGAGCAGCTCACCAAGGAAAAGAAGGAAGCGCCAAAGGATCAGCAGCTTGACTATACACTGCAGATTCAGCAGGCGCAGACACAGCAGAAGCAGACTCAGTACGATATTGCCACGAAGAAGGCAGAGATAGAAAAGTATGATGAGAGCATCAAAAATGCCACTGTAAACAGCACAATGATTGGTGTTGTAAAGAAAATCAATGAGAATCAGAGTGCAGACACAGCAGATACTGCATTTATGACAATCGTTGCCACCGGTGATTACAGGGTAAAGGGCACAATTGATGAGCAGAGCTTTTTAAACAGTGGACTCGCAGAGGGGCAGGCAGTTATAGTGCGCTCGAGAGTTGATGAGTCAAAGACATGGCAGGGTACCATCAGCAAGGTTGATACTGAGAATCCTCAGACTGATAACAGCAATTCCGGCATGTATGATGATGGGAGCAGCGAGCAGAAGGCATCAAAGTACAACTTCTATGTGCAGCTTACAGGCACAGGCGACATGCTTTTAGGACAGCATGTATATGTGGAGCCGGATTTCGGACAGACAGAGGTGAAGGATGGTATATGGATTGATGAGAGCTATGTCGTAAAGGATGGCGATGATGCATATGTATGGACACTTAATAAAAAGGATAAGCTTGAGAAGACAAAGGTTGAGCTTGGAGACTATGACGAGAATCTCATGATGTATGAAATCAAGTCAGGACTTACAAAGGATGACTATATAGTATGGGCATCTGATGACCTATATGAGGGTGAGCCGGCACAGACATGGGAAGAGTACGTTGAAAATGGCGGCGGTGAAGATTCAGTCTATGACGATATGGGCACAGAAGCTCTTGATGACCAGATGCTTGAGGGCACTGAGGGCGGTCCTGTTGATGATGGCACCATGGATGATGGCACAATGGACGAAGGTGCAGCAGATGCCACCGGTTCAGGTGACGCGGAGGTACAGTAGATGATTCTAGAACTCCAGCATATTTACAAAAACTATGACCAGGATAAGCTCGTGGTGCCGGTTTTAAAGGATGTCTCACTCCAGATTGATGAGGGAGAGTACGTGGCAATCATGGGGCCGTCGGGTTCCGGCAAGACCACTCTCATGAATATAGTGGGATGTCTTGATCTGCCAACATCGGGCACATATATACTTGACGGCAGACCTGTCAGTGAGCTTAAGGAAAAGGAGCTTACGAGAGTAAGACGGGATACAATTGGATTTGTATTTCAGAATTTCCAGCTCATGCCGAGAGAGAGTGCATTGGACAATGTATGCCTGCCACTCATATATGCCGGTGTGAGCAAAAAGGACAGAAGGCAGATGGGTATGGAGGCATTAGAGCGTGTAGGTCTTTCAGACAGGGCTGATTTCAAGCCAACACAGCTTTCAGGAGGACAGAAGCAGAGAGTGGCGATAGCGAGAGCTATGGTCAATCATCCAAAGCTTCTGCTTGCGGATGAGCCTACGGGAGCACTTGATTCAAAGTCAGGCAAGCAGGTGCTTGAGCTCTTTGAGAGCCTTAATGAGTCCGGTGTGACGGTTGTCGTGATTACACATGACAGAAAGGTAGCCGAGCAGGCAAAGCGCATCGTCCACATCATAGACGGCGAGATAACAGAGGAAGGACAGGAGGCAGGTAATGAAAAAGAAAAAGAGAATTAAGATCATTATAATAGCTGTCCTTGTAGTTGCAGTTGCAGCGGGAAGCATCACAGGAGTTGTTTATTACAGAAACTCCAAGGGGCTTGCTTCCGTCATGAGTGTTTCGATGATCAGCACGACAAACGACTACACATCCATGACCAGTGGGGGAATGGTGTGTGATGATGCATGTCAGACAATCAATTTAAAGGATGGACAGAAGGTGACAGAGGTTTATGTCACAAAGGATCAGCAGGTAAAGGCCGGAGATAAGCTCCTTGCATATGATGTGACGAGTCTTTCGCTCTCGGTTGAGATGAAGCAGCTTGAGATACAGAGTCTTGAGAACCAGCTTGCATCGGAAAAGCAGAAGCTTGACAAGCTAAAGAACACTAAACCGGTTGAAAAGCAGCCCGAGACTCCTGTTACACCTGAGCCACAGCCTGACACACAGCCGTCTGCGCCTGATGAACAGCATGATGTGATATCTGATTTGTCAGAGGCCAAAGGAAGCGGTACAGAGGACGATCCTTATGTATTTACATGTACAGAAGCTTCATATGTATCAGGGGAGCTTTTGAATACACTCTCAGAAAAGAGCGCGGTAGCGCGGTTTGTAATAGGAGATGCAGATGCACCTGATATGGAGCTTATCGTAAGAGGAGATAGGCTTGGCGGCTATGATGAAAGCGATGAGATAAAGCTTTTCCTTGCAGGCACAACTACAGCAGGAGATGCTTCTGATGATACGGAAGGAAGTGAGCCGTCAGATACCAAAACAGACAGTGCCACAGAACAGACCGCACAGACAGAAGCTGATACCGCGGCAGAAGAAAAGACATACACTGCAGATGAGCTTAAGGATGCCATAAAGGAGCAGACCAGAAGTGTTGCCGATGTTGATTTACAAAAGAGAATTGCACAGGCTGATTTAAAGGAACTGCAGAGCGAGCTTGAGGATGGCGTGGTATATGCAAAGAAGGATGGAATCGTGACAACAGTCTGTGATCCTGCCAATCCACCGCAGGACGGTACACCTTTCCTGCAGCTTTCGGGAGCATCGGGACTGTATATCAGCGGAACAATCGGTGAGCTGGATCTGGATACGGTAAAGGTAGGACAGAGCGTATCAGCAGTCAACTACATGACAGGTGATACCTATGAGGGCACGATATCCGAGATAAGCAATGTGCCGTCAGACAGCGTAAACTATTATGGAGACAGCAATCCAAACTCCTCATTCTATGAGTACACTGCATACATTGAGAATCCGCAGAATCTCAAAAAGGGCGATTCACTTGAGTTGACCATAGATACATCATCAGAGGGCTCTGACAGCGGACTATATATCGACAAGTCATATGTCAGAACCGAGAACGGACAGTCATATATATACAAGGATGACAACGGAAAGCTCAAAAAGCAGTCTGTCAAAACAGGCAAGTCACTCTGGGGCTCATATGTGGAGATAAAGTCAGGTCTGACAAATGATGACTATATCGCATTCCCGTATGGAGTCAGGGAGGGCGAGAAAACCAAGGTATCCGAAGATGGTATGTATTAGTTTAGCAGGGAGGATTAAAGATGCTTGAAAATATTAGATTGTCCTTTAGGGGAATCTGGTCACATAAGATGCGTTCGTTTCTGACCATGCTTGGAATCATCATCGGAATTGCAGCAATTATTGCGATTGTTTCCACAATTCAGGGCACAAACGAACAGATAGAAAAGAACCTCATAGGTTCGGGAAGTAATAACGTAAAGGTCACACTGCAGAAGGATGGCTATGATATGGATCTATCATATGATACGGCGCCGGCGGGAGTGACTGAGATATCGGCTACCACACTTGACAGCATAAAGGAGCTCGACCATGTGCAAAATGCAGCTCTTTACCGTACAAGACAGGCTTCCAATGCAGTCTATTATCTGAACACGGCACTTTCGGGCGGCAATATAACAGGTGTCGATGACGGATATTTCGATACTGCAAGCTATGTAGTCATGAAGGGCAGAGGCTTCTCAAAGAATGACTATGCAAAGGCCCGCAGGGTGGCACTCATCGATGAGAGCGTGGAGAGCAGCCTGTTTTCAGGAGAGAGCGCGCTCGGCAAGACAGTAGAGATACAGGGATATCCGTTTACAGTAGTCGGTGTAGTCACGGAAAAGGACAGCTATGACCTGGTAATAAACTCAATTGATGATTACTATATGTATGCCTATGATGACAGCCAGGGCAATGTATTTGTGCCAAGCGGAACATGGCCGGTTATATTTGGTTATGATGAGCCGCAGAACCTTTTGCTTAAGGCAGACAGCACGGATACCATGGCTACAGTGGGAAAGGCTGCTGAGGAGATACTTAACAGCAATTTAAATGTCACAGACGGCTCTGATGTGGCCTACAAGGCACAGGATTTACAGGAGCAGGCAAAGCAGATACAGCAGCTCAGCCAGTCAACCAATATGATGCTCATATGGATAGCCGGAATATCACTGCTGGTCGGTGGTATCGGTGTCATGAATATCATGCTTGTGTCAGTCACAGAGCGTACCTCAGAGATAGGACTTAAAAAGGCAATCGGAGCGGGAAAGGGAGCAATACTTGGGCAGTTCCTCACAGAGGCAGTTGTTCTCACAAGTCTTGGAGGTCTGGTCGGAGTGCTGGTCGGAGTGATACTCTCTAAGGTTATCTCAATGCTAAACGGCACGCCGACAGCGATAAGTCCGGCAGCAGCTATACTTGCGGTGCTTTTTTCCATGGCAATCGGAATCATATTCGGTATGCTTCCTTCATACAAGGCAGCGAACCTAAACCCTATTGATGCACTGCGCCATGAGTAATTCTTATTGAAATCGCTGCTATTGTGAAAAAAATAACAATTCTTTGTATTTTGATGAATACAAGGGTAGAAAAAGTTTAAAAAATTTTGTAAAATGTTCCTAGTAGATAAATACTGTACTAGGAGCATTTTTTTAGAGGAATCAGGTCATGTGATATGGGAAGTGTCACATGATGTAATGATTCTTCTAAGTATGTAATTAATTAGGTAACAAAATATACATTATTTTAAGGAAAAGGAGATAATATGTACGCTGACGAAAACGTAATCAAAATCAAACATGCAGTTTTGCTTGAGGTCGCAAAGGCTGCATTTGCAGGTAACCTCGATGAGATCAGAGATGACATCCCATTTACACTTATTCCGGGACCGACACCTCAGTTCCGTTGCTGTATCTACAAGGAGAGAGAAATCATCCGTCAACGTGTCAGACTTGCAGAGGGTAAAGCACCAAGCGCAAACGATGACGGCAATATCATCCAGGTAATCAGCTCAGCATGTGAGGATTGTCCGATTTCAAGCTACACAGTTACTGAGAACTGTCAGAACTGTCTTGGCAAGGCTTGTATCAATGCATGTAAGTTTGGAGCAATTGAGGCAGGACGTCTCCGCTCACATATCGACCCACAGAAGTGTAAGGAGTGTGGACGCTGTGCACAGGCATGTCCTTACAACGCTATCGCTCATTTAAAGAGACCATGTAAGTTCTCTTGCCCTGTAAATGCCATTACATACAATGAGTACGGCATTTCAGTGATTGATGAGAGCAAATGTATCAGATGTGGTAAGTGTATCCACAGCTGTCCATTCGGAGCTATCGGATCAAAAACATACATCGTAGATGTAATCGATGCAATCAAGTCAGAGAACAAGCATGTATACGCTATGGTTGCACCAGCAGCAGAGGGACAGTTTGGTGTAAACATCACTATGAACAGCTGGAAGAAGGCTATGCAGGCAGTTGGCTTCAACGGTTTTGTTGAGGTAGCACTCGGAGGAGATATGACAGCAGCATACGAGGCTGACGAGTGGCTTGAGGCATACGAGGCAGGAGAGAAGAAGGTTACATCATGCTGTCCTGGATTTGTAAATATGGTTAGAAAGCACTATCCTGAGCTTGCTGACAAGATTTCTACAACTGTTTCACCTATGTGTGCAGTTTCAAGAATGATCAAGGCAAAGGATCCTGATGCAGTTACAGTATTCATCGGACCATGTGTTGCCAAGAAGTCAGAGGTACATGATCAGAAGATAGAGGGCAATGCAGACTATGTACTTACCTTCAGCGAGATTCGTGCTATTATGAAGGCAAAGGGAGTACAGCTTGAGGCTGATGATACCTCATATCAGGAGGGCTCAGTATTCGGTAAGCGTTTCGCAAACTCAGGCGGAGTTACAGCAGCCGTAATCGAGAGCATGAAGGAAAAAGGCGAGGATGTTGATTGTAAGGTTTGCAAGGCAAACGGAGCAGCAGAGTGTAAGAAGGCACTTCTCCTCATGAAGGCAGGCAAGCTTCCTGAGAACTTCATCGAGGGAATGGCATGTGAGGGCGGCTGCGTAGGCGGACCAAGCTCATACAATGACATGGTATCTACCAAGAAGTTCCGTGATGATCTCTTAAGCAGAGCAGATGACAGAAAGATTCGTGACAACATCGCCAACTACCATATGGAGACATTTGAGATGCACCGTAAGGAGCAGTAATAAAATGATTGTTACAGCATAATCTTTTTAAATCCCCCGACTTGTTCGGGGGATTTTTGTGATTGCGAATATCTGCAAAAAGATATGTGGTTAGTCATATTGAGAACTGAATAGTAACAAAGATATTAAATAAATTAAGTACATATTACGACTCTATCACGGGTTTTCGGGATAAAGAAACAATTGTAACACAACTGAAATATATGAAGCCAACATTAAGAAATTCTCAAGGAATTTGCAGTAGCAAAAAAGATTGTTTAACGCTATAATAGATACTGCTTGAAATAATATTATCAGGTTTGAGTAATAATATAGAGAGAATAATTATAAAATGCTAAAGAGGATTGGAAAAATGGACAAAAATAAAAAGATGATTATCGGCATACTTACGGCTGCAATAGTTCTGGTGGTGGCGTTTATAGTGTATATCACATGCTTTGATTCACATATTGAGTTCAGCAGCAAGTTCAAAAACGGTATTACTGTTGAGTATGGCAAAAAGTTTGAGCCGCCAAAAATCAAGGCGTATGTCAGAGGCAGGCTTATAAATCGAAAGGGAAAAGAGATAAAATGCACTATAGACAGTAATGTCGATGCAACAAAGATAGGTTCATACGAGATAAAAGTAACTGCTCAATACGGTAAAAAAACAGCGACACAGACCATCAAGGTTGAGGTGAGGGATAAGAAGGCTCCGGAGATTGCATTAAATGGCGATGCAGAGATGACTGTAGAGGCAGGCAGCGAGTTCAGTGACCCGGGATATACGGCAACAGACAACTATGATGGGGATCTGACAGACAAGGTATCTGTCACAGGAGATGTCGATACTTCAAAGCCGGGAGACTATGAGATAAAGTACAGTGTCGCTGACTCGTCAAAGAATGAGATCGAGGTCAAAAGGACTGTGCATGTCACAGATACCACTGCACCACAGATAAAGCTTTCGGGTGATGATTTTATGTCTGTAAAAAAAGGTGATAAGTACAAAGATCCGGGATACACGGCAACAGACAATTGTGACGGAGACATCACAGATAGTGTCAAGGTATCAGGAGATAAGGTAGATAAGGATAAGGCAGGAAAGTATACTGTGACCTATGAGGTCTCAGATTCATCAGGAAATAAGGCTACAGCTACAAGAGTGGTCAGTGTGTATGATCCGGTGGCCACGGCAGACACAGTAAACCCGGGCAACAAGATTATTTATCTTACCTTTGACGATGGTCCCGGAAAGTATACACAGGGACTTTTAGATTTACTTGATAAATACAACGTAAAGGTCACCTTCTTTGTTACAAATACGCATCCTGACTATCAGAACCTGATAGCAGAGGAGGCAAAGAGAGGCCATACAGTGGCTATCCACTCTGCCAGCCACAAATACAACCAGATATATACAAGCGAGCAGGCGTTCTTTGATGACCTTGAGCAGATGAACAGTATCATAAAGGCACAGACAGGAAATGATGCGTCAATCATCAGATTCCCGGGAGGCTCATCAAATACTGTGAGCAAGGATTACTGTCCGGGCATTATGACACAGCTAGTAAATGATGTGACAGCAAGAGGGCTTTTATACTGTGACTGGAATGTATCGAGCGGAGATGCAAACAACAAGCCGATCAGCACGGAACAGGTAGTGCAGAATGTCATTTCAGGAGTACAGAGCCACAACGTATCAGTTGTATTGCAGCACGACATAAAGGATTTCAGTGTCAATGCGGTCGAGCAGATCATCCAGTGGGGACAGGCGAACGGTTACACGTTTTTACCACTCACCACAAGCTCACCGATGTCTCATCATCGTGTAAACAACTAAAAGCACCAAAATAATAAAAAAGCACAAAAAAGAAGAGTTCAAAATGAACTCTTCTTTTTTAATCATGATTCTTATATCTTATTCCCCAATTAACATTTTTGTAACTATCATCTTACCTAAATATATAATAAAGAAAAAGGTACATAGAAACTAGATTGCCTGAGTGGTCAAAATTATTTAACTACCTCAACGTTAACGGCCTGTGGACCTTTAGCGCCATCAGTGATATCGAACTCTACTGATGCACCTTCCTCGAGAGTTTTGAAGCCCTCCATGTTAAGTCCTGAGAAATGTACGAATACATCCTTTCCGTCCTCGGCTGTGATGAATCCGTAACCTTTTTGGTTGTTGAACCATTTTACTGTACCTTTGCTCATCGAAAGTACCTCCAAATAATAATAATGCTGCTTACGCAACTAACGTTAGAATAGCATAACAGGTTTAAGATGTAAAGCAATAAAGTCAAAGTTCTTTAAAGTTTACGTCATTATTTGCTAAAAATTTCATTACAAGCTTATCCCATTCACTGTCTAAGGTCTTATCCGCTGAAAAAATATTGTAGGATATTCCGGTTGTCAGAGTCAGAAGTTTATTATGATACCTTATATTTATGAAAAAACCACTGATATCGGACACTGTGAAAGCAGAGTGCAGACTGCTTAGGGTGTGTTCCATGTTTTCAGGTGAAAGCAGAAAGACAAACTTGAATGACGATGGAGTCTGTCTGCCCTTTATCAGGTCAAAGCAGTTTGTGCGAAGCATCCTAAAGGGGAGTATGCTATATCCGGCTATACCATTTTCCTCAAGCTCTGTGGAGCTGTAAAAGCCCTTTTGCAGGTGACCATCTATGACGTATGAGGCTGCCTTTGTGATGACGGCCTCCTGGAGCAGGAAGTTGTCAAAGATTTCCGTGCGAAGCAGCTTGTTCATAAAGTCCTTTGTTTCTGTCAGTTCAATTGATATCATAAATTCTCCTCATTTTCCACATTGTAAGTGACAGCGAATGATTGTTCTAAGTGGTTTTGAATAGTTATAGATTATTATATCATACATCAGATTCACGTATTATGCCATAAAAATAAAGCCTGTTCAACTGGAATAATTGTAAAGTCCGTGGTAGAATAAATGCGTTATGCAATGAAAACAGGAGGCAATCCATGAAACAGGAAAAATTATTTGATTTACTAAAAGCGGCTGTTTCACCATGCGAGTGTGTGAAGGCTGCAAAGCAGGAGCTTTTGGAAAACGGATTTGAGGAGATAGATTATACAGGTGACTGGAAGCTTGTGCGCGGTGGCAGGTATGTCTTAAATCACCATGATACGACCATGTTTGCGTTTACTGTAGGAAGCGGCTACAACAAAAAGGATATGGTGCGAATAGCGGCAGCTCACACAGACTATCCATATCTTCGCATAAAGCCAAATCCGGATTTTATGACAAACTCATATGCACAGGTTAATGTAGAGGTGTATGGAGGACCGATTTTAAACACATGGTTTGACAGACCTCTCGGAGTGGCAGGGCGCGTGGCTATAAAGAGTGAGGATGTGTTCAATCCGCGTATGGTGCTATATAGGTCTAAAAAGCCTGTCATGATTATTCCAAATCTTGCCATTCATATGAACAGGGATGTGAATAAGGGTGTCGGGATAAATAATCAGGTGGATCTGATGCCGGTGCTTGATTCAATACCTGAGGATGAAAGAACCACGGATTATTTCCTTAGCTTTCTGGCTAGAGAGCTGTCTGTGGAAAAGAGCGATATCATAGACTTTGAGCTCAATACATTTTGTATGGAGGAGCCTTGCTTTGTCGGTGTGAATGACACCATGATTTCATCGCCGAGAATCGACAACCAGTCATCCTGCAGGGCACTTCTTGATGCCATAGAGTATGGAAACAGAGCTGATGGAATAAATATCATAGCACTTTTTGATCATGAGGAAATTGGCAGCAGCAGTAAGCAGGGCGCGGCCTCTATAATGCTTCACGATATGCTCAGACGTATTTTAAGAAATATGGACCTTTCAGAAAATGAAATAGATGAGAGCATATATGATGCCATGCTTTTGTCTGTCGATGTGGCTCATGCGCTTCATCCTAATAAAAAGGAAAAGATGGATATCACAAATAAGCCTGTCATGGGAAAAGGCTTTTGTATCAAACAGGCGTGCTCGCAATCATATGCTACGGATGCACAGGCTATTGCTATTCTATGTCAGCTGTGTGATGAAAAGGGCATACCTTACCAGCGCTTTGTGAACCGTTCGGACAGCCGCGGCGGCAGCACACTGGGCTCGATTGCAGGTACGCTTTTGCCGGTGAAGACTGTGGATATTGGTATACCTATTCTTGCCATGCACTCAGCCTGTGAGCTTATGGGAGTACGCGACATGAAAGCCTTAAGCGACTGTGTGACAGCCTTTTTCGGGTATTTGGGAAAATAAATACAGAAACCTCTTGCATAAGTTTAGTTTTCATGTTAATATGACGTAGTAATGAAAACTACTTGTTACGGAATGATATAACTTTTAAAAAAGTAATTTAAACTTTTGTTATCATATAGTGCAGGAGGAATAGATATGTATAAGATTATAATAGATAGCTGTGGTGAGCTCACAGACAGCCTTAAGAAGGATGGACATTTTTGCAATGTGGCACTCGAGCTTGATGTTGACGGATACAGAATCCGCGATGATGAGAGCTTTGACCAGCACGATTTCTTAAGAAGAGTAAAGGAGAGCGTAAAGGGACCAAAGTCGTCATGCCCTTCGCCTGAGGAGTACATGCAGGCTTTTGAGGGAGAGGCTGACCATGTATATGTTGTCACACTTTCGGGCAAGCTCAGCGGCTCATATAACAGCGCTGTTTTAGCAGTCAATCTGTACAACGAGGAGCATGAGGACTGTGGCAAGCAAATCTATGTATTCAATTCCTGCTCAGCATCTATCGGCGAGACACTAATCGGTATGAAGGTGCAGGAGCTTGAAGAGAGTGGACTTTCGTTTGATGAGGTTGTAAAGCAGACAGAGGAGTATATTTCTTCCATGAATACATTCTTTGTGCTTGAGACACTTGATACATTAAGAAAGGCAGGACGATTAAGCAACCTGAAGGCTTTTGTGGCCAGCACTTTAAATATAAAGCCTGTCATGGGCTCAACCGATGAGGGCTCAATCCAGCAGCTTGGTCAGGCCAGAGGCATGAAGAGGGCACTTGCCAAGATGGTAGAGGATGTTGTGGCTGCCACAAAGGACTGTGAGCACAGGATTCTTGCAATTTCACACTGCAACTGCCCGGAGCGTGCACAGTATGTGAAGGCATGCCTTGAGAAGCTTGCCAGATTTAAGAAGATTGTCATTGTGGATACTGCCGGCATCTCAAGCATGTATGCAAATGACGGAGGCATTATTATAGCAGTATAAGGATATGGTCTTTATTTTATCGGCCGGATATATTATAATGATGGCATGGGAAATTTAGATTACACACAGGTTTTAAACAAAATAGAAAATACACGCCGTTTCGGCAATGAGCCGGGAGTGGTGGTGACAGCACAGGTCATAAAGGTGCTGAGAGAAAAAGGAAAGCAAAAGCGCACAATACCGTATATCCATGTGGCAGGCACCAATGGAAAGGGCTCGGTGTGCGCTTTTTTTTCTAGTATATTAAAAAAAGAGCATATGAGGGTAGGAACGTTTGTATCACCGCATCTGGTGGATTTTGAGGAGCGCATCACGGTTGATGGGCGTATGATATCTAAGGATGATGTCACACGGCTTGGAAACTATCTGCTTGATATAGATTTTGGTATAGGGCTTACGATGTTTGACTACTGCCTTGCCATGGCTCTTTTGTACTTTGAGGAGCAGCAGTGCGATTATATGGTCATTGAGACAGGGCTCGGAGGCAGGCTTGACTCAACAAATGCAATCGGCACACCGCAATGTGCCGTTATTACAAAGATAGGCTATGACCATATGGCTATCCTTGGCAGTGATATAGCTGATATAGCGGCTGAGAAGGCCGGTATCATAAAGGAAAACGGTACAGTGGTGGTGGAACAGCAGGATAAACGTGCCATGCAGGTGATCGAGCAGGAAGCGCAAAAAAAGCATGCAAGGATAATCACTGTGGAGCAAAGCGATATAGCACGCTGCAGCGGCTACGCACTGAGGCTTTGTGGCACATTTCAGTGGGAGAATGCTGCAGCGGCAGAGCTTGCGGCGCGGTATGTGCTGGGAAAGCACTATGGCGGGCTGGAATACGAAGATAAGACAGAGCCAAAGAGAGAGGAAACAGACCTGAATGACAGGATAAAGAGTGCACTTGAAGAGGCTGTGTGGCCGGGACGCATGGAGATAGTATCAAAGGAGCCGTTTCTGCTAGTGGACGGAGCACACAACAGCAATGGAGTTGATGCGCTCAAGGAAAGCCTCATGCAGATGTATCCGGGTGAGAAATTTTGCTTTTTCATGGGAGTCATGGCTGATAAGGACTACGATGTCATGATACGTGAGATTTTACCTCTTGCTGAGGAGTTTTATACAGTGACACCGGATTCGGACAGGGCACTGCAGGCATCGCACCTTGCTGATTTTATCAGAAAAGAGGGAGTTGAGGCAACAGAGCTTTCAGGAGTTGATGAGATAAGAAAGCACCTGAAAAGAGATACGAAAAATGTTGCATTTGGCTCCTTGTATTTTATTGGGGAGCTTAAACAGCAACGGATATAAACACCGGAAATATAGCAATATCGCTTGTGATCGGACTGCTGCTTGGGCGTCCGTTTGGAAGGGTTAATACAGCTATTGAAAAAAGTAAGAAAAAGTCA
>OHGH01000850.1_pt1 | contig 13261 bp, 15 predicted proteins | sample 1567801 | NCBI WGS metagenome assembly OHGH01 (sample SAMEA3879519, study PRJEB24766) | human gut metagenome | biome: human-associated habitat; feature: feces | place: USA | collected 1985/1987
AGAATGTATTTCAAGCGGCTGACCGAAGATTATTATCCGGATCTGGTCGTAGTGTCTTACAACGAAGTAGAATCGAATGTGGAATTGCAGTCTGTGGGTATGGTCACAGCTTAAGATATTAAGCGCATTGAACCGACACAGGAACGAGGAACAGTATGATAATTAAGAAATTTACCGGGAAAACAGAAGCAGAGGCAACAGAGGCTGCGAAAAAAGAATTGGGAAACGGACTGGTGATCATGAATGTCCGTGAAGTGAAAAAGAAAGGGCTGTTCTCTTTTCTGTCACCGAAGCAGATCGAGGTGACCGCTGCGCTGGAGGATGAGTCCCCACAGAGATCTGTGGTAAACAGTCTGAATCGTACGGAAGCTTCCGGGGCAGGTGTAGGCACGGCGAAGACTGTATCGATGAAAAACAGCACGGAAAATATAGAAAAAAAGCTGGATAGTCTGCAGACGCTTTTGGAAAGTCAGTTAAACAGCAGACCGGTAGATGCAAATACGGAGAAGGCAGCGGAAGCACAGAAAGAAGCTTTGGACAGTGAAGCGGAAGCAGCAGTGGAAAAGCAGGAAGAAAAAGAGGACGAGCAGAATCCGGAGCAGGATAAGTTCATCCGTCTGCTGTATAACAAAATGCTGGATAATGAGATGGATGAAAAATATGTCAACAGTATTCTGGAGGATGCTTCCAAGACAAAGAAAGCGGATCTTCCCTTTGATTATCTACTGGCGAATATTTATCAGAAGATGGTGTTGAAATTCGGAAAATCCGAAGGAATCACTCCGGCGGAGGACGGACCGAGAATCGTATGGTTCATCGGACCTACCGGTGTGGGTAAGACGACTACCATCGCCAAACTGGCAGGAAAATATTGTGTGGAAGACAAGAAAAAGGTGGCTCTCCTTACGGCAGATACCTATCGTATTGCGGCAGCGGAGCAGTTGCGGACCTATGCCAATATTCTGGAGACACCTTTCCGCGTGATCTATACACCGGAGGAGTTGCAGACCGCCATTGATGATTACTGGGACTGTGATTATATTTTTATCGATACAGCGGGGAGATCGCACCAGAATGCGGAACAGTTGGAGAAAATGAAGGAAATGGTGGGTGGACTGAAGAGACCGGAGGACTATCAGGTATTTCTGGTATTAAGTGCTACCACAAAATACAGGGATCTCCAGAAGATCGCAGACTGTTACGGAAAGATCGCAAAGTTTGAGTTGATTTTTACAAAGTTGGATGAAACAGAAGCAGTGGGGAATCTGCTGAACATAAAGCTTTATACGGATGCACCGATCGCATATGTGACCTGTGGTCAAAACGTTCCGGATGACATGGAAATGTTCAATCCTCAGAAGACGGTGAAACAGATCCTCGGAGGTAAGGAATAGAGAGGAAGGAAGAAAGCTTTAACAGAAAGGCGCGTGAAAATGGATCAGGCGGAACAGCTAAGGATCATTAAAGCAAATAACCAAATACGACCTACTGCAAGAGTCATTACCGTTACTTCCGGCAAGGGTGGCGTGGGAAAATCCAATATGTCCATCAATCTGGCAATTCAATTCCGCAAAATGGGCAAACGGGTGATCATTCTGGATGCTGATTTCGGGCTGGCGAACATCGAGATCATGTTCGGAGCAATACCGAAGCACAACCTGTGTGATCTGGTTTACGAGGGCAAGAGCATCAGTGATATCATTACCTGGGGCCCTATGGAAGTGGGATTTATTTCTGGTGGTTCGGGAATTGCCGGGATGTCCAATCTGGGAAAAGATGCCCTGACCTGTATCATACAGAATCTGGCGGAGCTGGATGCCCTGACGGATATCATTATCGTGGATACCGGAGCGGGAATCTCTGACAGTGTGTTGGAATTTCTGGTGGCCAGCGGGGAAGTGCTGCTGGTGACCACACCGGAGCCTACTTCCATCACGGATTCCTATTCTCTGCTGAAGGCACTGTACAGACATCCGAGATTCCAGGAGGATTTCACGAAGGTGATGATGGTGGCCAACCGGGTAAGTAATATCAAGGAAGGCCAGGTACTGTTTGACAAGCTGAATGCAGTCGTGACCAGATACCTGAAAATTCCCATGACTTATATGGGATGTGTACCTCAGGATCCTCAGGTCATGCAGGCGGTGATGCAGCAGGTACCCGTATCCATACAGAATCCGGGAGCAAAGGCAAGCCAGGCTTATCAGAGGATCGCAGAGAGAATGTGCGAAAAAGAAGACGATACAGCGCAGGAGCAGCAGCCCAGGCGCGGAATGGCAGCATTTTTTTCTCACATTATAGGTACGAGAAATGGAGCTACAAAACAGTCCAGATAAGAGAGGTATGAACTTATGTTATCCAGATTTGTGGAAGAAGGATCGAAAATAGAGCTCCGCGCATTGCAGCGGGGGTTGGAGGAAAAGGGAGCAGAAAGCACGGCAAAGGTGTACCAGAGCCGGGTGCTGCAGATTCTGTCGGAGGATACCCTGGAGATCTCCATGCCCATGGAGCAGACCAGACTGATACTTTTGCCGGTGGACTCGGAATACGACATGATCTTTTTCGAGGAGAACAGCCTGTACCAGTGCTTTGCAAGGATCATAGACCGGTACAAAAGCAACAACGTATATGTGCTGGTCATGGAACTGACCAGCAATCTGCGGAAATATCAGAGAAGAGAATATTATCGTTTCAGCTGCGCACTGGATATGCGTGCCAGAAATCTGGAGGAAGAAGAGATCCAGGCACTGGAGAAAAATTCTCCTTATGAACTGCAGCCGGGACTTCCTTTGAAACACAGCGTGATCGTGGACATCAGCGGCGGAGGACTGCGATTTGTGTCTACCCAGCGATATGAACCCGGCAGTCTGATCCTGTGCAGTTATCATCTGGTGAAAGACGGAGAACAGAAAAAGTACGAGGTGGTAGGCAAAGTACTGGCGGTAAGAGAACTGGAGAAACGCAAGGGGACGTTCGAACACCGGGTACAGTACTATAACCTGGACGTAAATACAAGAGAAGAAATCATCCGCTTTATTTTTGAAGAAGAGCGTAAGAGTCGTAAAAAGGAGAGATTGGACTAATGCCAAAAAAAATACTGGTTGTTGATGATTCTGCACTCATGAGAAGAGTGCTGTGTGATATAATAGATACTGACATAAGGTTCCAGGTGGCTGACCGGGCAAAAGACGGATTGGAAGCATTCGATCTGTTGAGCCGAAACAGTTACGACGCAGTTGTCCTGGATGTGAATATGCCGCGTATGAACGGCCTGCAGCTTTTACAGGAGCTGCGTAAATACAAGATTCCCGCCCGTGTGATGATGGCCAGCACCGATACGAAGGAAGGCGCCAGAACCACTCTGGATGCTCTGGAACTGGGAGCGTTGGATTTTGTACATAAGCCGGACAGCGCAGTAGACTGTCGTGGTGAGAATTTCCGCAGAGAATTCCTGCGGACACTGAATGTGGTAGCGAACAGCAAACTGCCGGTATTTGCCGAGGAAGCGAAGCTTACCGAGGAAAAAGGCACGGTAAAAGAGATGATGAAGATCATCAATCATCATCCGGTCAGCGTGTCGGGTAGCAAGGTCGTAGCCATTGCCAGTTCCACAGGAGGCCCGAAATCTCTCCAGTCGGTGATTCCCTTATTGCCGGCGAATCTGGATGCACCGGTGCTGGTAGTACAGCATATGCCTGTGGGATTCACAGCATCCCTTGCAGAACGGTTGGATAATTTGAGCCAGCTTCATGTAAAGGAAGCAGCAGAGGGAGAAGAACTGAAAAAGGGATGGGTCTACATCGCCATGGGCGGCAAACACCTTAATGTTGTCACATCCCCGGCTGGACGCCATACGCTGCATCTGTCGGAGGAACCTTACAGGGAAGGTGTCAGACCCTGTGCCAATTATATGTATGAGTCCCTGCAGACCAGCCGCTTTGATTCGGTAGTCTGTGCCGTTATGACGGGAATGGGAGCGGACGGAACGGAAGGAATCGGGAAACTGAAAGCTTCCAAAAAGTCCTATGTGATCGCACAGGATCAGGATACCAGCGTAGTATTTGGAATGCCTAAGAGTATCATCGCAGCCGGGCTGGCAGATCAGGTAGTACCGTTAGATCAGATCGCCCAGGAGATCATACTGCATGTAGGAGTAGTAAAGTAGCAAGCAATATATGCCGTTTCCGGCAATACCGTGACCGGCAGAATGGAGGAAGAGATGGACGTAAGCCAATATCTTGAAATTTTTCTGGATGAAACAAATGAACATCTGCAGAACTTGAACACACAGATTCTGGAACTGGAGTCAGATCCTGAAAACATGGACAATATCAATGAGATATTCCGTGCCGCGCATTCCCTGAAAGGAATGGCAGGAACCATGGGCTACAAGCGTATGCAGAACCTGACCCATGACATGGAGAATGTGTTCTCGGAAGTACGTAACGGCAATATTAAAGTAAAACCGGAAATGATCGATGTATTGTTCCAGTGTCTGGATGCTCTGGAAGAGTACAAGAACAATATTCAGGAGACCTCTGATGAGGGAACCAACGACAATGAGAATCTGATCAAGGCCTTGAATGATATTTTAAACGATGGCAAGACGGAGGAGGCTCCCGCTGCCAAGGAAGAGGCTCCCACTGCCACAGCACCTGCAGCTGAATCCGGCGCAGACGGTGGTGAAAAATGGAATGACATTGCTTTTGATGACAGCCAGATCCGTGTGATCAAAGAGGCTATGAAGCAGGGTAAAAATGTATACGGCATCAATGTAGTGGTACAGGAAAGCTGTATCCTGAAGGCCGCAAGAGCATTCCTGGTATTCAAGGCAGTGGAGGAAAAAGGTGAGATCATCGTATCCATGCCCAGCGCACAGGATGTAGAGGATGAGAAGTTCGACAAGGACTTCACACTGATCGTTCTGTCTGATTACTCTCTGGATGATATTATCAAGTCCGCAGAGAGCGTATCTGAGATCGCACAGGTAACCGGTGCGGTACTGGAACTGGAGAAGACCAAGAATTACCATGCGGAAGAGGAAGCAATCGAACCCGCAGAAGAGAAGAAGGAAGCAGTGGCAGAGGTCAAGGCTGCAGAACAGCCCAAGAAGGAAGAAAAGAAGCCTGTAGCCGCAGCCAAGGCACCGGAAAAGAAACCCGCCAATAAGCCGGTCGTCAACCGTACCGTGCGTGTAGATATTGAAAAACTGGATTCCCTGATGAATCTGGTAAGTGAGCTGATCATTGCCAAGAACTCTCTGGTAGCTGCGTCCAGCAATGACCAGGGCAATAATTCCGCATTCAATGAGCAGATCGAGTATCTGGAAAACGTAACCACGAACCTTCATGAATCTGTAATGAAGGTACGAATGGTACCTATTGAGAGCGTTGTTGTGAAGTTCCCCAGAATGATCCGTGATCTGTCCAAGAAGCTGGACAAGAAGATGGAATTGTATATGAGTGGTGAAGAGACCGAACTGGATCGTACCGTAGTAGACGAGATCGGAGATCCTCTGATGCATCTGCTTCGTAATTCCGCAGACCATGGTCTGGAATCCGCAGAGGTACGTGCACAGCGTGGCAAGCCGGAACAGGGATCTATCTTCCTGGATGCTTATCAGGATGGTAATAACGTAGTCATCGAAGTAAGGGATGATGGTAACGGTATTGATGTAGAAGCTGTTAAGAATAAAGCAATCGAACGTAATCTGGTAACCACGGAGCAGGCTGCTAATATGTCTGAGAAGGATATTATCAACCTGCTGTTCCAGCCTGGATTCTCTACTTCTGAGAAGGTGACCGACGTTTCCGGCAGAGGTGTAGGTCTGGATGTTGTTAAGTCCAAGATCGAATCCTTAAGCGGTGAAGTGGAAGTGAAATCCAAGTGGGGAGAGGGAAGTACCTGGACCATTCGACTGCCTCTGACCCTTGCAATTATCCAGGCACTGATGGTAGTCGTAGGAGGAGAAAAATATGCGATCTCTCTGGGATCCATCCAGACGATCGAAGATATCTCTCCCAACGATATCAAACTGGTAGAGAACAAAGAAGTGATCAACTTGAGAGGAACCGTGATTCCTCTGATCCGTCTGACTGAGGTACTGGATGTAGAGAGTACCAGATCCCCTGAGGACAACCTGATCGTTGTCATTGTAAAGAAGGGCGATAAGATGGCAGGTCTGGTTATCGACGAACTGATCGGACAGCAGGAGATCGTTATAAAGTCTCTTGGCAAATACATCAAGCAGTGCAAATTCATCAGTGGTGCAACGATCCTTGGTGACGGCGAAGTAGCACTGATCCTGGATGCCAACGCATTACTGTAAGGAGGGAGATGACAGTTATGGAAGAACTTAGCATGAAAGAAACTTTAAAGGCCGGAGACGAGCGTAAAGTTGAGGAGGATTTTTTCCAGTATATTGTGATCCGCCTCGGAGATGAGCAGTACGGTATCGATATCCGATACATTGACAATATTGTAAGAATGCAGCATATCACCAGAGTGCCCAAGGTACCCGCATATTTAAAAGGTGTCATCAATCTGCGTGGTGAGGTTCTGCCGGTCATGAGTCTTCGCGTGAAGATGGGACTGGAGGCAGACGAACTGACCCGTGCTACCAGAATCATCATTCTGAAGCAGGAACAGCAGGGCAGTGTAGGAATCATTGTGGATGAAGTAAGAGAAGTAGTGACTCTGGGAAGCAGTGAGATTGAGAAATTATCACAGAATACCGCTGAGAGCAAAAAGAGCTTTATTACAGGTGTAGGCAAACACAATGGGGAACTGATCTCTCTGTTGGATCTGAATTCCATCACATTGGAGGAAAATGCATAAAGGAGACTGATCCATGGGAGATCTGAGTTTAGAGAAAGTTTCGGAAACATATCTGGACGTTTTAAAAGAAATTGGCAACATTGGAGCGGGCAACGCTATGACAGCACTCTCCCAGATGCTGAACTGTAAGGTAGATATGAAGGTACCGCAGGTAAAGCTTTTGGATTTCAACGAAGTAGGAGCATTGATGGGAGGAGAAGAGCAGGTAATGGTCGGTGTCTTCCTGGGAGTGGAAGGAGATATCACCGGCAGCATGATGTTCCTGGTAGAACAGGGCAGCGCCAAGCATCTTCTCCATAAGATCATGGGAGACATGGTACAGCAGGAAGGGTTCTCCGAGATCGAATTTTCTGCCATGCAGGAGATCGGCAACATTATTACGGGAGCTTACCTGAATTCCCTGTCCATGATGACGAATCTGACCATTATTCCTACCCCACCGTCTCTGACACTGGATATGGCAGGAGCTATTCTCAGTGTTCCAGCCATTGAATTCGGAACATTGGGAGACAAGATTCTGCTGATACAATCTCAGTTTTATGACGAAGTTGAGATCGACGGATATTTTATTCTGGTTCCCGATATTGAATCCTACCCGAAGATTCTGACATCTTTGGGAATACCTATAGCATAGATTCAGAAGCGCAGAAGAAGGGGAGCAGAATGAGCGAGATTATTAAAGTAGGGATGGCGGACCTGAAGACCTGTGTAAGCCCAGATGGAGTGACAACTCTGGGACTGGGCTCCTGCGTGGGAATCGCAATCCGCGACCCGGTGACAAAAATAGGCGGTCTGGCACATATTATGCTGCCGGACAGCACTACGATCCGTAACAGCAGTCAGAACATTGCAAAATTTGCAGATACCGGAATCGATGAACTGGTACGACAGATGGAGAAGCTGGGAGCCAAAAAAGCGAGAATGGTTGCCAAGATTGCTGGCGGAGCTACTATGTTCACGTTTCAGGGGAAAAACGACATGATGCAGGTGGGGGACCGTAACGTGGAGGCTGTGAAGAAGAAACTGAAAGAGATCAGTATTCCTATTTTGGCACAGGATACAGGTAAGAATTACGGAAGAACCGTAACTTTTTATCCGGAGACCGGAGAGTTCCATATTCGTGCGGTAGGAAAGAGTGAGTCCATCATTTAAGGATGGATGACCGGATGGGTAAATTATGAACAGAAAGAATATGCCATTGCTTTTGATGCTGATCGCAGGTGCGTGTACCTGGATCGTAACGCTGGTGAGAAGTTATTCGTTACTGGCAAGTCTTGTGGCACTTTTTACTGTTATGCTGCTGTTTTATTGTCTGGGAAGTGTGATCCGGCTGTTGCTGGACCGGTTCGACAGACAGAATGAAGAGAAGGCAAAACAGGAGCAGGAAGAAAAAGAGAAGGCTTTACAAGAGGAAGAAGCTGCTGGGTCACAGGAGGACACAGCGCAGAAGGGTGTAAGCGATTCGAATGGATGAAGCCGGTAAGAAAAGGTTATTAGAAGAATATGCTGCTAATAAACGACCGGAGACCAGAGAACAGTTGATACTGGAGTATGCTCCGCTAGTCAAGGCAGTAGCGGGACGGCTGAGTATGTATCTGGGCTATAATGTGGATTACGAAGACCTGGTCAGTTACGGGATTTTTGGACTGATTGATGCCATTGACAAGTTCGACTGCCTCAAAGAGGTAAAGTTCGAGACTTATGCCAGTCTGAGGATCCGGGGAGCCATTCTGGACCAGATCCGTAAAATGGACTGGATTCCCCGAACGATAAGACAACGGCAGAAGAAGATCGACGCGGTCATCAAGGAAGTGGAACAGACCACGGGACGCAGTGCAACGGATGAAGACATTGCAGCGGGACTGGGAATTTCTTCAGAGGAATATCTGGACTGGCAGTCCCAGATGAAGATCACCGGCCTGATATCCCTGAACGAGTATATGGATCAGGGAAGTGATGTCTCACAGGATTATAGCAGACATATGACAGCACGTTTTGATGGTCCGGAAGAAAGTGTGGAAAAAGAAGAACTGACCAAGGTTCTGGGAGAAGCACTGGAACTTCTGACGGAAAAGGAAAAGAAAGTAGTTACGCTATATTATTATGAGGATCTGACATTGAAGGAAATCAGTAACATTCTGGAGGTGTCGGAGTCCAGGGTATCCCAGCTACATACCCGTGCTTTACAGAAAATGAAGACAAAAATGGGAGACTACATGGGACTTTTGTAGAACCTCGTTGACCCGTAATGGAATGCGGGATGGGAAGGCAGAGGAAAAGGCGTATGCAGAATGGCTATTTTCAAGTGGTGAGAACACCGGGAGGTTATGGATTACAGATCTTCCAACCCAAGGATGGAGGAGAGGACGTAAGACTGCAGGAGGTAATGGATTATCTGGACAGACAATCCATACCTTATGATTCCATGTCCATTAAAAAGGCGATACTCGCAGAAGAAGACGCGGTCTGCTTTCTGGAACGAAAGGATTGTCCGGAAATCGAGGAATCCTGTCGTATAGAAGTCAGTGAGGACAATTTGCAGGCAATCGTACGGTTCTATCCGGCTTCACAGACCGGGAAACGGGCAACAATGGACAGTGTGATCAAAGATCTCCGGTTCCGGAATATTGTCTATGGAATCCAGATGAGTGTTCTGCAGGATCATTTTATGTCTGACGGAATTTATTGCACCGATCTGGTAGTGGCCCGGGGAAAAGAACCCAGACATGGCACAGACGCCTATATCAAATATTATTTTAATACGGATGTCCATGCACAGCCGACGTTAAAAGATGACGGAACGGTGGATTATTTCCATCTGAACATGATCAACCCCTGTAAGAAGGGTCAGCTGCTGGCAGAGGTCATTCCGGAGGACGAGGGAGAGGGTGCCAAGATCCGGCCCAGACAGGTGAAAAAAGCCCATCTGGAGTTCGGTCATAATATAGAGATTTCCGAAGACCGGAGAAGACTCACTTCCCTGGTAGACGGACATGTTTCCCTGGTAGAGGGAAAGGTGTTTGTATCGGATGTTTACGAAGTGGAAAACGTGGATTTATCTACCGGAAATATTGATTTTGAGGGAAGCGTACAGGTAAATGGCAATGTTTCCTCCAATTTCGTCATCCGGGCAGGCGGCAATGTGATCATAAGCGGTGTCGTGGAAGGTGCCTACATTGAGGCTGGGGGCAATATCATCATTGCCCGCGGAATGAATGGTATGGCAAAGGGTACGCTGAAAGCTGGGGGCAATATTGTGGCAAAATTCCTGGAGAATGCTACAGCCAGTGCCGGAGGCTATGTCAGCACGGAGTCGATCCTGCACAGCAATGTGATAGCGGCAACAGAGATCCAGGTAACCGGCAAGCGAGGATTTATCACCGGCGGTCATGTACGTGCCGGACAGAAGATAGAGGTTAAGACGCTGGGGGCAATGCTGGGAGCGCCGACGGTAGTGGAAGTTGGTGTGGATCCGGAGAAAAAGGCAGAATATATGAAGATGCAGAAGGAAGTCTCCGAGATTGTGAAGAATATCCGCAGTCTGCAGCCGATCCTTGCGAATTTTGCAGAAAAAAAGAGCAAGGGAGTCCGTTTTACACCGGATCAGATCAACTATCTCAGAAACACTGCAGCTTCCATGGAGACACTCAATAAGAGTCTGGAGGAAAAGAACCGGCGTATGCAGGAACTGCAGCTGGAGTTCAATCCGCAGGAGCGGGCCATGGTGCAGGTACGGGGAGAAGTGTACCCGGGTACTACGATCATCATCGGAGATTCTTCCATGCAGGTGAAGAGTACCTATCATTATTGCCGGTTCGAGCGCATTGACGGAGATGTGAAGTCCACACCACTGTAACCGGCAGCAGATTGTTGCAGGAACAGAAAATGGCAGAAAAGAGGAATGTCTTATGTCGTTTGGATCTTTGGAGGTTGCGTCGATCCCGCGAACGCAGGATTACACGACGATGAAGCAGAATGAAGACAATAAGGGTGCATTTCAACAGATGACGCTGGGAGAGCATGCACAGAAACAGAGTGAACAGCGGACCAGAGAAGTGCACAGCAGTGATAATGCAGACTGGTATACGGGGCAGTATGATGCCAAGGAAAAAGGAAAGAATGAGTATGCCGGTAACGGTGGTAAACACCGGAAAAAAGAAAATTCCGAAAAAGATGGTGTGGTGGTGACGAAACAGCATCAGGGATTTGACATTAAGATCTGAGAATACAAAGGAAAAGCAGTATGGGTATATTAGAAGTGGTTCTGCTGATTGCAGGAATCGTAATATTTATAGGAAGTTTTTTATTGCCTTCCGGAAAAGAAAGCGGAATCAATAAAGAAGCAGCAAAAGAAGAGATCAAAGGTCTTATGGAAGAAGAAATGCAGACAGTTCGCAGTCAGATGCAGGATAAAATGGACGAGACCTCGGAAGATGCGCTGGAGAAGGCGGAACGTTCCCTGGAACGTCTGACCAATGAAAAGATCATGGCAGTGAGTGAATATTCCGATACGGTATTGCAGGAGATTCACAAGAACCATGAGGAAGCCATGTTTTTATACGATATGCTGAACAATAAGCATGCCAATATCAAAGATACCGTATCCAAAATGGATAAGGCAGTGAAGGCGGCAGAAGACAAGGCTAAGGTCAAAGCGGAAGAGAACGTGAAGACACAGAAGGAGAATGTGACGGAAGAACAGCTGATAGAAGTACAGGAACCGGCAGAGACGATAGAGCCGTCCGGCTCCCCGGAGATCGGATTCATGGGGGAGACTGCAGAAGAAGGTCAGAACAATAACGAGAAGATTCTGGAAATGCACAGACAGGGCAAATCCACAGTGGCGATTGCCAAGGAACTGGGGCTGGGTGTCGGTGAAGTAAAGCTTGTGATCGACCTGTATAAGGCCTGACAGTAATCGTGTGAATTAAGGACGGAGATATCGATGAAATTAAAATATTATCTGCGAGGTCTCGGAATCGGTATGATCGTGACGGCATTGATCCTGGGAATCAGTTTTTCCAACCGGCAGGATCAGACATCCCAGATCATGACGGATGACCAGATCAGAGAGCGTGCGGCAGAACTTGGAATGGTGGACAGCAGTGAATTGACGCTGGCGGCACTGCAAAACAGTGCAAAACAGCCGACGGAAGGCACACCGGAGGAAACCACACAGACACAGGAACAGAACAATATAGAAGCGGAACCGGAGACCACGGTTCCCGCAGAGACACAGGCTACGGCGGAACCGGAGACAACTCAGGAACCGGAAGCTACAGCAGAGCCAGAGCCTGAGAAGACGGCGGAACCTGAAAAGACGGCGGCACCGGAGACAACCGCAGAGCCGGAAGTAACCGAAGCACCACAGCGGACACAGACCGCCAGCATAACAATCCAGAGAGGCGATGATTCCGGCAGTGCCAGCAGACGGCTCTATGAGGCCGGACTGGTGGAGAATGCAAAGGCATTTGACAATTATTTATGCAACAACGGCTACAGCCGCAGTATCAATCCCGGCACATATGAGATCGCTCCCGGGACTTCCGAAGAGGAAATTGCTAAAATAATCACAGGAAAACATTAAAAACCCCTTGTCATAGGGGTTTTCCTATGTTATAATCGCACTGTTGTGACAAAAAACACGCCTTTCGATTTGACGATGGTGCTCCTGCCAAAATGCAGAGGTCTTCGCCAGAGCTAACCGGGTTCTTAACGCGTCCCGGCAGAAAAGAAATGCGGAAGATTTTAACCAAATGGAGGTAAAGACATGAGCGTTATTTCTATGAAGCAGTTACTTGAAGCAGGTGTTCATTTTGGACATCAGACAAGAAGATGGAACCCTAAGATGGCTCCTTACATCTTCACCGAGAGAAACGGTATCCACATCATCGACCTGCAGAAGTCCGTTGTAAAGGTTGACGAGGCTTACAAGGCAGTATCCGAGATCGCCGCACAGGGTGGCACTATTCTATTCGTTGGTACCAAGAAGCAGGCACAGGACGCTGTAAAGGTTGAGGCTGAGCGTTGTGGTATGTACTATGTAAACGAGAGATGGTTGGGTGGTATGCTGACCAACTTCAGAACCATCCAGTCCCGTATCGCAAGACTGCATGCAATCGAGACCATGTCTCAGGACGGTACTTTCGATGTACTGCCTAAGAAGGAAGTTATTCAGTTAAAGAAAGAATGGGAGAAGCTGGAGAAGAACCCGGCGGAGCCGGAGTATATTATGACCAAGTGGGGAGTTGGATACTATTTCAAAGGATAAGGGCAGGATCTGGGACAGCCTGCAGTTCAAGTTCGGCCTGAGCTATATCCTGATTATCGCGGGCGTGCTGCTGCTGCTGAACACCTATCCGCTGCGGGTATCGCAGGATCTGGTGTTCCGCTCCAAGGCAACCACGCTCCAGAGCAGCGTGTC
>OHGH01000866.1_pt1 | contig 12983 bp, 8 predicted proteins | sample 1567801 | NCBI WGS metagenome assembly OHGH01 (sample SAMEA3879519, study PRJEB24766) | human gut metagenome | biome: human-associated habitat; feature: feces | place: USA | collected 1985/1987
GCACTGCGCACCAAAAACTTTCGGAAAGACTATCCGATAGAACCGCTGAATGCAGTAAGCACTATCGGAGCTGGAGACAACTTCAACGCCGGACTTATTTATGGTATGCTGAAGTATGATGTACGCTATCGCGACCTGAATGGCCTGAATGAAGAAATATGGGATAAAATCATCGGGTATGGCAAAGCTTTTGCTGCAGAAGTTTGTAAGAGCTTCAACAATTCAGTCTCAAAGGAATTCGCTGAAAAACTCATTGAGAAATAAGTTCCGGATATTCTACGTTCCAGAACGAGTATAGGTATCTCCATGTGGATCTGTGTGAGTATTAAAAACTCTGTAGTTTGTCTAATAATAGCAAAGTAATAACAAAGTCTGCCAGTTATTCATATCTTTGCAATTAGAGTTTTAGACAATATACTATGTATAAGAACCTGATCAACTGGCTTGCTATTTTCCTTTTGTTCCCTTCATGTTCCAAAACACCACCGAATATCTCGGTTGTTTGTGAGGAAAACAATGTAGGAAACTGTATCATTAAGTGGGAAACGGCCCCTCTTATTCAGGGGCAGGTGAAAGTATACGCGTCTACCAACCCGGAAATGATACCGGAGACACTCCCAATTGCCGCTGCCCCTATTTCCGATGGTAGAATGACCATTGTCACAGACGACCCTTCCAGACGGTATTATTATATGATGGTATTTAACAATAAATACCGTGTAAAAATAGCGACCCGAAATGTGAATATCCCCGGTATACAAAACTTCCGCGATCTGGGTGGGTATAAATCCTCTGCCACAGGAAAAAACGTTCGTTGGGGGATGCTCTATCGCTCGGCACAGATTGACAGCCTCGGTTGTGCTGCACTCAGGGAACTAAGAAATATAGGAATAAAAACCATTAACGTAATAACTATCCGCAGATTCAAAAAGGCTTCAATGTCATTTACATTCCCATTGCAACAGGTAACATGGAAAAGGTGTTACAAGGCATACAAGAGGGAAAAATCAAGGGTGATACCATCAACCGTATCGTAGAGCAAATGAATCGTAAACTGGCAATAGATTATCGTAATGAGTATAAAAAGCTTTTCAGCATTTTGCAGGATCAAAGCAATTACCCCATTATCATTCACTGTACTTCCGGCAAGGGACGCACAGGTGTTTCCTCTGCCATCATTCTTGCCGCTCTGGGTGTAAACGAAGATATCATAATGCAGGATTATCGTCTGAGTAACGATTATTTTAATATACCCAAAGCCTCTAAATATGCCTACAAACTTCCGGTAAATTCGCAGGAAGCCATCACTACCGTTTATACGGCAAAAGAGGATTTTCTGAATGCTGCCAAAGAGGAAATAGAGCGGACATATGGAGATGTGCCGACTTACCTTGAAAAGGGACTCGATCTCACCACTAAGGACATCGAGCAATTACAAAGTATTTTGCTGGAATAATACTAATGAGAGGTATATATCCTCTTCAATATACTTCTGGCAACGTGTGGACGATAATGCGAGTCTTCGTAATAATTATGGTAATCAACCGTAATTTCATTTGTTCCCGAAAAATCAAAAACGTTTTCCTTTCCAAATATTTCCCTGAGAATGCCCAGATCCTGAGGATTCAATTTTATCTGATCAAATAAAGGATTTATCACGATCTTATAATCAGTGTGATGTTTTTTAAAAATTTGCACCATTTCTTCCAGCATTTCCCGTTGCTTAATCACTATGACAGGTCGTGACACAGAATCAGGAAAACTTTTATCCTCAAACACCTTCATTTTCTTTTCATTATAAAAAGTACCATCAGCTATCTCTCGTTCAAACTCCACAGATTTAGCCTCGTTAGTATTCTTGTCATATCGGAATCGCTCATCTGAAAGTAAATAACTCTCTGCCATATACTTCTTCACTTCACCACTCAGTTTAAAATCGGCTAAAGCATACAGAAACTTTGGACTAAAGAAAGCTTTAATAAATGAACAATGAAAACCAAAAATATTCGTATAATTCTCCAACTGAGGGGCAATACAATACAGATGTCCATCTTTACTTTTATCTTGTTCAAGAATTGACTTATCAAGTATTAGTAAAGCATTATGAATACTATTTCCACTTTTGTCTATATACATCACTTTTTTATACAATGCATACAATGACTCCAAAGACGCATCAAAATGAAAGCAACTACTACTATCCGGCAGATACTCTCTCCAATCGGCTATCTCGTAGTACATACTTCTTGAATTCCCGAAAACAAAAGAATCATAATGAAGAGCAACATGCCGTTTTTCAAAGGTAGTTGTACTTATATACCCGGCATTTAAACCGACACCGGGCTTTTCATCTTCAGCATAGAATGCATCGTAATCATAGATAACTTTAAAAACATCCAAGGCAAAATATAGCACTAACAATAGTACAAACGGAATTGCCATCAGCAACGTCTTATATATAAACTTTCTAATACCGCTCCTTGTCATACCAATATCTCTTAAAACTGAAAATAGATAAACTGAGTGCTTTGACCTGCCTGCCAAAACAATACTGAAATGATCGCATAGTAAATAGCATATCTGAGCAAAGGAGACTTTATCTGCCCATCCAATTGCAAAGCGTGTTGCTTATCTCTCTGAATCCATTCTACAAGTATCAACACCGCAATAAACATACATGCCATCTTTCCTTGTTGAGGGATTCCAAAATGCCCATTAGTTATCATACGAACAATATACTGCCAGGCATCGTATATTGTCCTGGAACGGAAAATAATCCAGCCCAACACAACCAAAATGAATGTACATATCATCTGGATTGTCTCTCGTAACGTAGGAAGTTTCTTACCCTTAGCTACAACATCCGTAAATCTACGATTCCTGCCCAGCAGCAATAAAGGTAAGAATAGTAAAGCATGAAAGGCCCCCCAACAGATAAAAGTCCAGTTAGCTCCATGCCACAGGCCACTAACCAGAAAAATAACCACTGTATTACGGAAGCTTTGCCATTTTCCTCCCCGACTTCCTCCCAAGGGAATATAAATATAATCACGAAACCACGTAGTCAGAGAAATATGCCAACGTCGCCAAAACTCCGCAATATCCCGTGAGAAATAAGGAAAATTAAAGTTCCTCATTAGATTAATACCAAACAGACGAGCCGTACCTATTGCGATATCAGAATAACCGGAGAAATCTCCATAAATCTGAAAAGTAAAAAGTACTGCTCCATAAAAAAGAGTCAAACCATCATGTTGATAATAATTTTCAAAAATCTGATTGACAGCAACCGCACAATTATCAGCAATCACCAACTTCTTAAATAGTCCCCATAATATTTGTCGCATCCCATCCGTAGCTTTAGCATAATCAAAACTACGCGATCTCAGGAACTGAGGCAGAAGATGAGTAGCCCTTTCGATAGGACCTGCCACCAACTGAGGAAAGAAGCTAATGAAAGCAAAGAAAGCAACAATATCATGTGTTGGTTTCATTTTATGCTGATATACATCAATCGTATAACTTAATGCCTGAAAAGTATAAAAACTGATACCCACCGGCAAAAGAATATCTAATGTTACCCAATCCAGTTGTAATCCAAAAGTAAGAAATAGTTGTGTAAGATTCTCTGCGAAGAAATTGTAATACTTAAATATTGCAAGAATTAGCAGATTCAACAATATATTAGCGACACTTATCCATTTCTGTAAGTTGCGGTCTCCTTCTTTTTTTTCAAGCAAAATGCCACTTCCAAAACTACAAAAGGTTGTAAATGCGATAAGAATCAGAAAACGCGCATCCCACCATCCATAAAACAAATAACTGACTGCAACAATAAACAGGTTTTGCCACTTTAACGATTTAAATACAAACCAATAAAGTAGAAAAACAACCGGCAGGAAAATTAAAAATTCAAAAGAGTTAAATAACATTTCTCTCAGATTACGCTGTAATGCACTAATAACGGTAATATACCTTTATAAGTATGCAAAATTAAATAAAAAACAAACAATGCTATAGTCAAAAGAATTAGTTTCCACTAATTTTACGTATATTTGCGCCCGAATATAAAGATATACAGAGATTTAATGAAGACATTTGAAGAGCTTGGCGTTTCTCCGGAGATACGTAGAGCAATTGAAGAAATGGGATACGAGAATCCCATGCCGGTACAAGAGGAAGTGATTCCGTACCTTTTAGGAGAAAATAATGATGTAGTAGCTCTTGCTCAAACAGGAACTGGGAAGACAGCCGCATTTGGTCTGCCGCTGATACAACAGATTAATGTAAAAAACCGTGTTCCTCAATCGCTTATCCTTTGCCCTACACGGGAGCTTTGCTTGCAGATAGCAGGTGATTTAAATGATTATTCCAAATACATCGACGGATTAAAAGTACTGCCCGTATATGGTGGATCATCTATAGATAGCCAGATACGTAGTCTGAAACGTGGTGTACACATCATAGTAGCTACTCCAGGTCGTTTGCTCGATCTGATGGAACGCAAAACCGTTTCCCTCTCTACTATCAGCAATGTTGTAATGGACGAAGCTGATGAGATGCTGAATATGGGATTCACAGACAGTATTAACGCTATTCTGGCAGACGTTCCGCAAGAACGTAATACGTTGCTTTTCTCAGCTACTATGAGTCCGGAAATAGCACGTATTTCTAAGAACTATTTGCGCGACGCCAAAGAAATCACCATTGGACGTAAAAACGAAAGTACCAATAGCGTGAAGCATATTGCATATATGGTTCAGGCGAAAGATAAATATGCCGTACTCAAACGTGTAGCAGATTACTGTCCGCAGATATATGGTATCGTTTTCTGCCGTACCCGTAAAGAGACGCAGGAAATTGCCGACAAGTTAATGCAGGAAGGCTATAACGCCGATTCATTGCATGGAGAACTCTCTCAGGCACAGCGTGACGCCGTTATGCAGAAATTCCGTTTACGCAATATACAAATATTAGTCGCTACAGACGTAGCTGCACGCGGACTGGATGTAAACGACTTAACCCACGTCATCAATTACGGCCTGCCGGATGATACGGAAAGCTATACGCACCGCAGCGGACGTACCGGACGTGCGGGAAAAACAGGTATCTCTATCGCTATTGTTAACATGCGCGAGAAAGGGAAAATGCGTGAGATTGAGCGTATCATTGGCAAAAAGTTCATTATGGAGCAAGTCCCCACAGGCAAGCAGATCTGTGAGAAACAGCTCATCAAGGTAATTGACGATATTGAAAAAGTAAAGGTTAATGAGGAAGAGATAGCGGACTTCATGCCCGAAATCTACCGTAAGCTGGAATGGTTGAGTAAAGAAGACGTTATCAAACGCATGGTATCTATGGAATTCAACCGTTTCCTTGAATACTATCGTGACCGCGAAGAAATACAAACTGCAACCGATAGCCGTGGCGAACGTGGCACGCGCACCGAAGGACGCGGAAGCCGTGATAATGGCGGTAGCCGTACAGCAGCACCGGGATTCACCCGTTTATTCATCAATCTGGGTAAAATGGACAACTTTTTCCCGAACGAACTTATCAACCTGCTGAATAGCAATACTCGCGGACGCATCGAACTGGGACGTATTGATCTGATGAAGAACTTCTCATTCTTTGAGGTAGATGAAAAAGAGGCACAAAATGTTATAAAAGCGCTGAATCGAACAAACTGGAATGGACGTAGGGTTTCAGTCGAAATAGCCGGAGAAGAAGGCGGAGAAGGGCGCAAAAGCAGTGGCAGATACAAAGATAACGGCAGAGATGCAAAGTCATCTGCATCAACAAAACCACGCAAAGACAAACCGGCCAGAGCAACTTCAGCTTCTACTGACAGCAAAAAACAAAAGCCAAGCCGGGAGGAACGTGGATACAGTAATGCACGCGGTAAAAAAGACGACTGGCAACAGTTCTTTAAAGATGAAAAATCGGATTTTAATGAAGAAGGATGGGCACGTAGAAAAAAGAAAAAATAAATAGGGGCATGTCCCTGTTCTTATTACTCCGGGATTCAAGTATAAAACCTGAATCCCGGAGTTTGTTATTTACACAATTGGATAGCCAAATGCAGAAAAGAATTCTCTTTGAAAAGTAATCATCCACATTCAGGCAAACCGTTTCTCACTTATCCGGATTCATCATTGTCACAGCCATTAATCCTACCACTACTTCCTGCGATAAAGTTTCCAGCGATATACTTTCTACTTCAACACCCTTGCGCAATCTTCTATTTAACAACATAGCTGTACAATTCTCACCAAGTTCTACTATTTGTGGCATCTTCTCCGGCAAACAAAAACGATCCATTTCTGCTGTATAGTAAGAGCGAACTCCCTGACCGGGAATTGAAGTATTAGGGTTAATAACACTTAGATTCCAATAGTTAACCGGAGGAATCAATTCGAGTGAATCTCTTCCCCCATCCGCATAATTAATATAAATTACAGCATTAGCAATCTGACATTGCATCACATTAGTAGTCCCACAAACTAAAAAGTGCAAGGCCTCTCCGGCATTCCCAACTGATATACTCTTTTGTGCAGGATAGTTATCCCACAAAGAAGTAAATAATATATTGTTACTGTTTGTGTTCCAACAAAAAGGTACTCCCTGAGTTGTCAATAATTCATTCTTTTCAGTCTTCAAATGAACAACTTTATCAAAACTGATAGCAGGAGGCGAACATTGCCAGTACGGGAACGTCCATGGAGAATATCCATCAGTACCCAGACGGGCCGACACAGTATTAGGTCTTGGAGAAAGATACTCCTGTTGATAAACTGTTCGAACGTCTGCATTATAATAAGCCGAAATATCATAAGTTTTCCAACTTGCCGTATCAGGAATCTCATCAACAGACAGATTGGCCCGTTCCCGATCTTTATCAGGATCATTCACCTTTATACGAAATACTCTCCATTGCGGCAATTTTCCTTTCTTGATAGAAGCAACAACTGTATGATACCCCTCATTGAAGGCTGTTTTTGTAACAAAAGTCCCCTTATTTATCCGGATAGTTTCAAATACACCCTGGGGATCAAAGATATCCTTAATCTGTACATCTTCTAACTTAAATATGTTCTTTTGACCGGCATTTAATTCCCGTGTTTCTACTGGTACGTAAACAGCTCTATCTTCCAAAGTAATAACAACATCGACTTTATCTGAATGACAACACTGTAACTTTACAATACTGCATCCTATTCCGGGGAGTACTTCCCATTTTGTATTTGCACCATTAATGCTAACTCCACTGATATTACTGCTATTAACCGGTAATAACAGTTCCATATCAGCTTTGGACTTTAGTTCCAGGCTATAGTTCAGTTGATTTCCTTTAGCAGTAAACACTATCCCAAAGTCCGGTAGGCTAATAGATGCCATATCCCATTCAGGAGGAAACTGAGGAGCAAAAACAACACGATTGTTAGGATAGTCCGGACGGTATCCGAAAAGTCCACTTACCAAAGTACGCGTAAATGTATGAACACAATCTCCAAAATCAATTCCCCCTTGAATCGCTCCAAGATTACCGGGAACTGTATGGTCAAAAGCGCTATGCATGAAAGTTCCTTTCATTATATCCCACCCATCGCCAGATAATCCTGCCTGAAAATAACTCAAAGCAAGATGGTAGTTATCTCCCGGCCATCTTTCACGTACAGACCATATACCCGGAAGCCAGTTCGAATTCCAGACCTGTCGCCCACCACCCGGCATTTTATCATTCTGTAATGCCCATTCCGAATAGTACACTGATTCCAGGCTTTGAAGAGGAGATGTTAATCCGGCATCAACAGGAAGAAAAATAGAATATAACCACGGATTTTCATGTAATCTTTCATGCCCTCCTTGCTCTCTATAAGCTCCGGAATGCCCTTTTCCCCTGATCCATAACTTTTTTTGAAATCCATCTTTTATTCTTTTCAACATCTTGTCATGATATTGGGCCGAAGAATTATCTTTGGCTTGTAAGGCCATATTACGTGCCGCCAAATGTCCCCGGTAAGCATAAGAAGTCTCTTCGGCAGACCCTCCCCCATTGTACCACTGGGAATCCGTAGGCCACGAATTCAAATAACTTTCATACACTCCATCTCCATCCGGATCAAAACATTCTTCCTGCCATTGGAGATGTAATTCAAGAGCCGGACGCAAAAAAGAAATTAAGGCAGAATCATTCGTCCATCGGTACTCTTCTATTAGTTGATCAAAAAATTGCGACTGCATATTATAGAAGCTCTGGTCTTGCTCTATTCTCCCTACTCCATAAAATCTTGAATCAGGATGTTGTCCGGTTAAGAGTAAAGAAGGATCAGCCTTAGGAAGTATTTTATCAGATTTAGTCACTTGAGAATCAATATAATATTTAGCTTCTTCCTTCACTCTTTCGTGCCATCCATACATTGTACCACCAAATATAGAACGCCACCCGGGAAAGGGCCTGTTCCACTGCATACATCCATGTACAAATACAGGGGGATACCATGTACCATCCACTGATCTGACAGAAGACTGTGCAAGTGCGTTTAAATAAGGGTCCGGAGTCTTAATCTTAAGTCGTCCACAAATCGTTTGCAACTTTTTACTGCCACTTAGAAATTCCTTTTCAGCATTGTTCATTTGAATGATAGTACCGTTCTCATCTGCTTTTAAAACCAGATATTGCTCCACATTACCAAGAACCAAATCTCCGCTTACTATTATTTCCTCATCTTTCTCAACGCCCCAGCTTAGCAATTCAGGTTGCCCCATTACATCAAATATCCACGACAGGTGTTGTCCTTCATATATCTTCTCACCTCTAAAATCCCAGTTCAATTTGTCAGAGGGAAGCAATCCGGAAGTCTTAATAGCCAACGCCATACCTATACCGGAAGATATCGGTAGTACAGTGATAATAATCTTTCCTCCTTTTATGCTCTCATCTGCCAGTTCCCACTTCATCTGCCCCATAGCATAAAAAGAGTTGATAGTATCAAAATCACAGATTGCTTTCTTAATACCCTCCCGTTCTACCGTCATAACCAAAGTTCCATACAATTTGCTATCCTTAGCCAACCGCATTAATGGTTTATCACCTGTTAAGACAAAAGCATTCGTATTGTTTATATAAAGCGGGCGGTTGTTATAACGGTCAATATTGTGACCGGTAATCCATTCGTTTTCAACCCCATATTCGGTTTTATAACATGAAGACTGGGCATAGGAACTAAATGTGCCGATCAGGAACAGGGTAAACAGTATTTCAAAAAAATAATGGGTATTCCTCATAGTCATATTATTACTTTCTTAATGTGATTATTAACTCTCACTAAATACATCCCTGCTTCAAGAGGCAATTGGTAAGGAGTAGTATAAATATCTTTATCAATGATAACAGAACCATCCACCTGATAAACAGATAACCTTATCGAATCACCAATCATTTTATCTATATATAAAACACCTTCATATATACGAAAATCAGGAATAAGAATCATTGACTCATCCTCTATTCCAACAGGTGCATTATCGGATAAGAATTTATAATTAAAAGTAGTCTGATCATTAGACGCATTCCCCTTAGAGTCAATAACAAAATCAATCAAGCTACCTTCCTTTACCATACCCAAATCAAGATCAATTGCTATAACCCCATCAGCTGTATCAAACTTTGACTTCTCTACCCCATCCACATAGATCAAACAATTAACCTTATCACCCGAAGAAGCTAATTTAGGTACAATCTTTCCAACCATTTTCAAGCGTCCGTTTACTGTACTTTTCCAACGAATTACAGCTGAGCGTTCACTACCCGGAGTTGCTGTCTGTTTTGACACAACAGGACTATACAAATCTTTAGCCGGACGCCACGATGTTCCGGTATAGTAAGGCAACGGAATGAAATCTGATGCCTTATATTGTCCGGCACGAACAATATTTCCATCTGCATATCCATATGACCATCCCTGATCCTCTTGCTCTCCATTGAAAAACCACCCGGAAAGTACATCAGCAACAGAATTCGGTTGTTTAATACCATCTATCGTAATATTTTCTACCTGCGTTCCATAGGCTATTTTCTGAGCAGAGTTGTCTACTAATTCATCTATCTGATTTCCGCTTATTTCAACATTCTTGCAGGCTGTAGTAAAGATAGCACTTTCAATGCTCTTGCCATACCCTTCCACAAACTGAACATTATCTTCATTCTTCCAATCCTGGTCAGAAAGACTTCTGACAACTGTATCATCGATAATTTTCAATCCATCAATGTAGGTAGTGGTAATACCGGCTATTTCTCCTTCACTCAATTCAATATGATTGCCTATTAACTGGATATTACGCATAGGAGTAGAACGAAAAGCTCCATAAAAAGAGTTTCCCCCCGGAGGTACTGTGCTGAACCAAAGAGCCCCGGCCTTTTTGAATGTATTATTCCTGACAATCAGATTATTAATATATTGTCCTTCACCATATATCCAGGTTTCCATATGAAAACTTTGTCCTGAACCTACATTCTGAACAATGTTATTCTCGATAATACCATCACTAGCTCCATTAATAAGAAATCCTCTATTGAAGGTATCATGTAGCTTACAATTACGAACTACGAATCCGGAACAGACATTGGCATGATGTTCTATTAACGATGCCTTGTCTGCCTCTACCTCATTACTCAAAACAATGTCATAAATACTTCCATCCAGATATTGTATCACATCTTTCTTTGCCTCAGCTATCTCTGTTGCATTCGACACACGCGTCAGACTCTCAACCGTCGCTTTTCCCCTATATTGTTGAGTCACATTGTCCCAGAAATCAATTTCCTGTCCCACTTTGATAGCTCCCGCAGAACACAATATCCTCAAATGAGTCTTACTATTATTATTTCGCGAACATACCCAACCAAAACGACCGTGTATATTTATTAAATCATCTGCCGTATACGACATCTCTGAATCTTCAATAACAGGTCCGTTTGCCAATTCATTCATATGAAATCCATCTGCACCAAAAGCATACAAACGATTCGTACCGGGACGCCTTGTGGCAATAAAGTGATGAAACTCATGCCCACCTTCTCCACCACTGGCTACACAACACATACCGCCCGAAGCATATACCCTGACATCATTGAAAACGATCTTCTTACATCCCGAGAGTGAAAGCATGCTACCTGTACGCGATGGCATCGATATATAATCTCCTACTTCTACGATATCAAAATTTCCGTTTGTCAAAGAGAGTGTCTTATCACCATTTTGACTGATAGTGCATGTACGGTGTCCATGTAACTTAAAGTCCCCATTAGGATCAAAGATTATAAAAGTACCGTTAGGATTGCTGATCAACGTTTCATATCCTTTCATTGGCTCCAGAAGCAAAGAACTATTACTATTCTTAGCTATTACCTTTCCTTGCGTAAAAGGAACCGGATCACAATCAAAAGTTATGTTTTCAAATGTAATATTCTCACAGTTATTCAACTGAACGCCATAGATATGAGGTGCATCAAACCAAAAAGTCACATTCTTTCCTTCTGCTCCAACAATTTTTGTCTTGCACAGACGAGTCAGACTAAAAGATCCGGAACCGCTGAACCGGCAATCAGCATCCACTACCAATACCTTCTCTTCATTGGGTTTACTCACATATGACCTTAAGGTTTTTAATAATTCATTCCCATTTGCCAGCTGCGCTTCTTTCTCCGACTCCGCAAATATTTTTACGTTTACCGGAGAATCAGGCGACCAGATAACCGCCTGTGCCGAAACCTTCAACACAGCAAACATAAAAAAGAAGCAGATACAACAACAATGTAATTTCTTGATTTTCATAATTCTTGGATTTTTAGTAAACGTAAAAGATAGGTTGAGAAATCAGAACCTCATCTCAACCTATCATTGAAAAAACTATCTGACAATTACCTTAAAAGACTTGCCATCAACATTTACAATATAAAGACCTTCAGCCATATTAAAATGACAATCACCTGCTGTCGCTTTTAATGATTTCACCTGCTTCCCGTCTATCGAACAAACAATAATGGAAGAACCCTCATTCAGGTTATTCAAATCAATAGTACCAACACCTCCTGTAGCTACTATTTTATCAACATTAGCGTCTTTTATGCCAGTCAACACACCTATTTCTTTAACTTTAAAATCAAAAAACTGATCGGCGTATGATTCATATTCAGAATGATCCCTCACTCCCGGAGAAGACACCCTGCTATATAGTAATGGCGCTAATTCATCTCCTGACAACATCATGATAACACCTAAATATTGAGGTTCGTAGGTTGCAGCCCACCCCCAACGTTCCAAGAAATGTACAATACGAATATATCCATCTTCATCCAATTCCAGATCCCAGGCTTGCCAGGTCTCTCTTATCCATTCACCATCCTGTCCCTTGGCCGCGGGTACAGCAGTACCTTTATCACTCCAGGTATAACCGGTGCCAACATTGTATAAATTAGTGTATCCTTCTGTATCGTCCACGTAATATGCAACTGCCATCAACTGATTTGGATTACCTTCCTCGTAAGGTTCCACTATAAAAGCCGGTTCTTCTCCATAATGAGCTAAAACTAAATTTTCCTCGCCCCTTACACAAAATGTATAAGTTTTGCCTTTCTCCAGAATCAGACGTTCGCCAGTCTGAGCAAACATCGCACCAGTCAAGGCCAATAAAGCAATAACAGAAGTAATAATCTTTTTCATAACCATAGTAATTTTTTAAATTAAACAATTTATCAATTGGCTGTAGTAGTCTGCCTGAATAAGCAGACTACCGTTTTTTATTTATTCGATCAGTATCCCGGATTTTGGCCATCAAAGAATTCTACACCATCATTCTGTTCAAGCATTCTATGATTTATCTGTATCCACGGTGTATAAATTGGAAAGAGATAACTACGATCTTTGTGGAAGGCAGAAGCTTTGAGAAATACAGGTTCATACTCTCCTGCCGTATTGACG
>OHGH01000871.1_pt1 | contig 12912 bp, 8 predicted proteins | sample 1567801 | NCBI WGS metagenome assembly OHGH01 (sample SAMEA3879519, study PRJEB24766) | human gut metagenome | biome: human-associated habitat; feature: feces | place: USA | collected 1985/1987
CCGCCCCCACCGGCACCTCCCCCAGCTGGGCAGCCTGCGCAGCCTGTTCCAGCGCCAGGCCCATCAATTCGTAGTCGGTCATATCGGTCTCTCCCTTTTACTTCTGCAAACAAAACACGATGCAGTTATTCAGCCCGTGCAGCAGCACACCGGGCCAGATGCTTCCGGTCCGGCGGCGCAGCCAGCCCAGCCCCAGGCCAAACCCCAGGCTATACAGCCCGGCCGCTCCCGTGCCATGGGCCGCCGCAAACAGCACCGCCTGCATCCCCACGCTCCACCTGCCCAAGGGGGCGGCAAGCCCCTGCACAGCCCCCCGGAAAACCAGCTCCTCACACAGCGCCGCAATGGGACACAAACGCAGCCAGGCCAGCACCCGCCCCGCTCCGCCGGACAAAAGCAGCGCCCCCTGCACCGGGCCCTCAGCCAAACAAGACCCCAGCGCCAGCACAAGACAGAACACCACCGGCGCCAGGCCGCCTGTGCCGGGCCGCACCAGGCCAAGACCCGCCCGGTCCAAGCCTGCTGCCCGGGCCGCCGCCACAGCCGCCGCTGTCTGCACCAAGACCGTTCCGGACTGCCAGAGCCAGGCAGCAGCTGTTCCGTTGGCAGCAGACGCCCCGGAACAAAGCACACCCACGCCCAGCCACACAGCCGCTGTGCCCAGCGCTGCCAGAACGCTGCGCTCCTGCTGCATCTTCATCCCCGCCTTTCCTTTGCAGACGATGATACCACAGCACCGCCGCTCCGTGCAAGATAGCGGGCACAGAGAAGGCTGCCTCCAAATAAGAAAACAATGGTTCTGGCTGAGAGATTTGCCCCATAGCACCCTGTAAAGGGCTTGGAAATACATCCAGTATTCCACGCGCCCTTTCCAGGGCACTCTGGGCACAAATCTCCGGGCCAGAACTGCTACGCACCCGCCGCCCGGCGATTTTGGGCTAGTGCAAGGAAAAGCAGCGCAGGCATCCTTGCTGGCTGGCAAGCTGCTTTGACACAGCAATTGCACAAAATCGTCAGTCGGCGGGCAATGGTTTCTTATTCGGAGGCAGCCAAGGGAGTTTTCTGCATTTTCATACGCAGCTGCGCCCCCTGCGCCCAAAAATCCCCTTGAAAAATCATCTCAATATATTGACTTTTTCCATATCAGTCTGCTATACTATTTGTAGTTATGCGCAGTTTTTGCGCCTTCACCTGTTGCTTTATACCCATGGAGGTAACGATATGATCCGCATCCTTACGGACTCTGCGTCCGATATCCTGCCCGCCGAGGCCGCCCAGCTGGGGGTCTCTCTTGTTCCGCTGAACGTCACCTTTGAGGATGGCTCTGTGATCCGGGACGGCGTGGACCTGACCCCGTCCGAGTTCTACACCCGGATGGAGACCTGCCACCACCTGCCCATGACCAGCCAGCCCAGCCCGGAGCTGTTCGAGCGCTTCTTCCGGGAGGCAGACGAGGCCGGTGACATCGTGATCGGCATTTTCCTTTCCCACGAGCTGTCCGGCACCTACCAGTGCGCCAAGCTGGCCGCTGACATGGCCAACGTGGACAACGTCCGCTTTGTGGACAGCAGCACGGTCTGCCTGGGCGAGGCGCTGCTGGTGCATCTGGCCGCCAAACTGCGGGACGAGGGCCGCACCGCAGACCAGATCGTGGACGCGCTGGAGACGGCAAAACAGCACCTGCACCTGGTGGCTGCCATCGACAACCTGAAATACCTGCGCAAGGGCGGTCGCCTGCCCGCCGCTGCTGCCGTAGCCGGTGGGATGCTGGGCATCAAGCCCCTGATCTGCGTGCAGGATGGCAAGGTCGTCCTGGCTGGCAAGGCCCGGGGTCTGCCCGGCGCTTACGTCGCCCTGTTCAAAAAGATCGATGAGATGGGCGGCATCCACCCGGACTTTGCCCCCATGGCAGGCTACACCGTCAGCCCCCGGGAGATCCAGCCCATCCAGAACTATCTGTGCGAGAACCTGGGCGTCAACGACCCCATGGTGCGCCAGATCGGCTGCGTCATCGGCACCCACGCCGGGCCGGGCGCCTTTGGCCTGGCCTTCTTTGACAAGGAGCTGGACCTGTCTGCCCAGGATTGATCCCCCGACCATTGCAACCAAAAAAGCGGAGAGCACAGCAGCTCTCCGCTTTTTGTTTTATTCGGTGCTCTGTTCCAGCAGCTCCAGCAGCTGATCCGGCCGCATGGAGAGGATCGCTCCGTCTGCGCTGCCGGTGACGGTATCTGCCAGAGACTGTTTTGCCTGCTGCATCTCCAGGATCTTTTCCTCAATGGTGTCCTGAGCGATCAGCTTATACACCTGCACCGGGTTATTCTGCCCAATGCGGTAGGCACGGTCGGTGGCCTGGTTCTGGGCCGCCTGGTTCCACCAGGGATCATAGTGGATCACGATATCCGCTGCGGTCAGGTTCAGGCCGGTGCCGCCAGCCCGCAGCGAGATCAGGAACACATCTGCCTCACCGCCATTGAAGCGGCGCACCAGCTCTGCCCGTACTGGCTTTGGGGTGGAGCCTTGCAGCGTAAAGTGCCGCAGGCCCGCTTCATCCAAGCGGCTGGCCAGAAGCTCCAGCATGGAGGTGAACTGGCTGAACAGCAGGATGCGGTGTCCCCCCTCCACCGCAGACTGCACCAGCTCCATGCAGGCTTCCAGCTTGGCGCTGCCTCCGGCCCAGTCCTCGGTCACCAGGCGGGGGTCGCAGCACAGCTCCCGCAGCCGGGTCAGCACCGCAAACACCGCCATCCGATCCTCCGGTTTGGCCGCCCGGAGCTTGTCCTTGGAGTCCAGCACCGCCGCCAGGTACAGCCGGCGCTGCTGCTCCTCCATCTCCACACGGCAGACCGTCTCGGTCTTGGGGGGCAGCTCCCGCAGCACCTCCGACTTCATCCGCCGCAGGATAAAGGGGCTGGTCAGCAGGTTCAGCCGCCGGGCGGCCTCCTTGTCCTCCTGCTGAAGGATGGGCTTTTCAAACCGGTTGCAAAAGCTCATATACGGGGGCAGATACCCCGGCATCAAAAAGGAGAAGATGCTCCACAGCTCTCCCAGGCGGTTTTCCACCGGGGTGCCGGTAAGGGCAAACCGCACCTGACTGCGCACCCGGCAAACCGCCTTATATTTTTGGGTGGTATGGTTCTTGATGGCCTGCGCTTCGTCCAGGATGCAGGCGTAAAAAGGCTGCTGGGCATACAATGTCTCGTCCCGGCGCAGCAGCTCATATCCCGTCACCACCAGATCCGCCTCGGCCCATTGCTGGGCCAGCGCCGCCCGGTGTGCTGCGTCCCCATCCACCGCAATGCAGCGCAGCTGCGGGGTGAACTTCTCGCACTCCTGCGCCCAGTTCAGCACCAGCGATGCCGGACAGACGATGAGGCTGGGCAGGGTCTGCCCGCCTTCTTTCAGGGCCAGCAGATAGCTCAGCACCTGCAAGGTCTTGCCCAGGCCCATATCATCGGCCAGGATGCCCCCCATGCCGTAACCGTCCAGGGTACGCAGCCAGCGGTAGCCGTCCCGCTGGTACTTGCGCAGCACCCCCCGCAGGCTCTCCGGCGGGGCATAGTCGCTGTCCTTCACGGCATGGAAGCTGCGGCTGATCCGGCGGAAGGCATCGTCCCGGGAAAAACGTACCCCCGGCCGGCCGCTCAATGCGCCATCCAGACTGGGGGCACGGTACAGCGGCAGCTGGGCATGCCCCTGGGTCAGCTTTGCGCCGGACAGTTCCAGGGTCTCGTCCAGCTCCTCCAGCACCTGCATGGAGTCGTCCAGCCGCAGCAGACTGCCGTCCCGCAGGCGGTGGTAGCGCTTTTTCTGCCGCAGGCTCCGGATCAGCCCCCGCAGCTCGCTGACCGGGAACTCGCCCGTATCCACCTCCAGGTCCAGCACACTGCCATGCACCGATACCCCCACCGAAACCTTAGGCGGCGTTGCCTCCAGCCGCCGGAAAGCATCGCTGAGGTATACCTCGCCCATCGTCAGCAGCGCCGGGACCCCTTCGTCCAAAAAGCGGCAGACCGTCTCTTCATCGGCGGCGCCGTATTCCCGGCCGTCGGGTCCGTAGCCCTTTTCCAGAAAAGCGCTCAGCAGCCGCTGCGCCCGGCTCTCGGCCCGGCTGTCCCGCACCAAGTTCAGCGGGGCTGCGTCCTGGGTGACCTTGTCCTCTCCGTACAAAAATTCTGCGTGGGCACTCACCGTCCCCCCATGGGGCGAATCCAGGTAGAACTGCACCACCGGCTCCAGGGGGATCTGGTCCAGCAGCAGCCGCTCCGGGTCCTGGATCTGGACCCGGCGGCCCAACGCAGGCAGAACATAGCTGCAAAAATCCACCGCATCCCGTTTGGAGAAAAACAGCTCCTGCCCGCACAGCGCCCGCAGCGCCGGACCCAGACGGGCCGCCTCGGTCCGCTCCAGCTTCCAAAGGGTGGTCTCGTCAAATACATATGCTCCCTCCAGGCTGGGCGCCCAGCCCAGCACCGGACAGATCCCTACCTGTACGCCGCCCCGCTGGGGGGCAGCGGTCAGGGTCAGAGGCGGCATCCCCATCGCCAGGGTGTACCCGCCCACGACCCCCTCCGGGGCGTAAAGCTCCACCAGGCTGTCCATCGCTTCTCCGGACAGGAACACTCCTCCCGCAGGCAGCCCCTGGGGCAGGCGGCCGGTCCTGGCTTCCATGCCCTGGCGGGCGCTCTGCTGGCGGCGCAGCAGGGTCAGGATCTGCTGTGCCCGGGGGTCAAAGGCGCTCCATTGGTGGACGAAGCACAGATTCTTGCTGTAACTCACCATCTGCCCCTGCTCCACAGCCTGCAGCAGCTCTGGGATGCTCTTGACCAGGTATCCCCGTCCCTCTCCATCCGATACCCGCAGCCGCAGCCACGGCTCCGAGCCGGAGAGAAGGGTCAGCTCCGGTTCCAGCCGGGCAAAGCCCTGGCGCTGAAGCGGCAGGGGGCTTTCCAGCTCCGCCAGCGCCTCCTGCTGATACACCTCCAGCAGCTGCCGGGCGGCCAGATCGCTCTCCGGCTCGTCCTCGCGCCACTTTTTCCCGAACAGCATCGCCAGATTGTTGGTGTAGTTGCTGCCCTTGCCCACCTTGTCCCGCAGCAGCTGCTGCCGGCGCTGTTCCGCCGGGTCCTCCAGGGCGCCAGCCTTCTGCTGCTCCATCCGATGGGCAGCCAGCAGCAGTGCGCCAATGTGCTCGCAGCAGGGGCCGTCACCGTTTTCGTTCCGGGCACAGGGACAGCTGGCACTGACAAAGGTGCCGTTGGCCCGCAGCCAGCACTGCGCCCGGCAGCTCTGCCCGCCGCTGCGCACCAAAGCGCTGAGATGCCGCACCCCCCGGCCGCTGGTCTCTTCCTGCAGGTCCCGCACCTTGTCTTCCAACTTGCTGGCGTGGGCCAAGACCTCCTCCCCCAGCAGATAGCGGATCTCTTCTCGGTCCATGTCCCGTCCCCCTCTCGGTGTGTTTTCAAAAGCTCTATTGGTTAAGCATACCGCACCGCCGCCCCGGATGCAAGGGGAGACGGCAGATTTTTGATAGCAAAACATCGCAAGGCCGGACATTCCCTTATACAAAAAAGCGGCGGATGCAGCCGCATCCGCCGACAAAAAGCCATGATCAATCGTCAAACATCCCGGTGGACAGGTAACGGTCGCCGGTGTCCGGCAGCAGCGTTACGATGGTCTTGCCCCGATTTTCCGGGCGCTTGGCCAGCTCCACCGCCGCCCAAAGAGCCGCTCCGGAGGAGATGCCCACCAGCACGCCCTCGGTGCGGGCCATCAGCCGACCGGCGGCAAATGCATCCTGGTCTGTCACAGCCAGCAGCTCATCATAGATGGCGGTATCCAGCACCTGCGGCACAAAGTTTGCACCAATGCCCTGGATCTTATGGGGACCTGCTGTCCCCTTGCTCAGCAGCGGAGATGCGGCAGGCTCCACACCCACGATGTGTACCGCCGGGTCCTGGCTTTTCAGGTAGCGTCCCACGCCCGTAATGGTGCCGCCGGTGCCCACGCCCGCCACAAACACATCCACATGGCCCTCGGTGTCCTGCCAGATCTCCGGGCCGGTGGTCTCAAAATGGGCTTGGGGGTTGGCAGGGTTTGTGAACTGTCCCGCCAGAAACGCCCCGGGGATCTGCTGCACCAGCTGCTGCGCCTTTTCCACTGCGCCGCTCATCCCCTTGCTTCCCTCGGTCAGCACCAGCTCAGCCCCGTAGGCCCGCATCAGCTGCCGGCGCTCCAGGCTCATGGTCTCCGGCATTACGATGACCACCCGGTAGCCACGGGCAGCAGCCACGGCTGCCAGGCCGATGCCGGTATTGCCGGAGGTGGGCTCCACGATCACCGACCCTTCCTTCAGCAGACCTTTCTGCTCTGCATCCCGGATCATGGACAGCGCCGCCCGGTCCTTGACCGACCCGGCGGGGTTCAGGTATTCCAGCTTTGCCAGCACCCGGGCTTCCAGCCCCAGCTGCTGCCGGATGCGGCACAGCTCCAAAAGCGGCGTGCGGCCGATCATCTGGTCCATCGATGTATAGATCTTGCTCATAGGTTGATCCCCTCCCTATCTTATATTGTATCCGGCCGCCTCCGGCTGTATCCTGCCGTAAATTTTCACAGGCGGCCTCAAGGCGATTGTAATACGACAAACGGGGGTTGTCAACACAGAAGCGAAGAATTGAAAAAGCAGTACAAGAGAATTATAATAAAGTCATCTATTTTGATTTTTGGGAGCATTAGGAAAATGGATATCACAGTCATTCTGATTCTTACTTTTATTCTAGTTCTGCTTATTATCCTCACAGGCTATTTTTCGTCACCGGAGTCCAAGGGAAAAGCCGGCGAGGCATCACTGCGGCGGTGTCTTGAACGGGTATCTGGATACAAACTATTTTTTCAAAATTGTTATCTTCCGTCTCGGAACGGAAAAACCCACCGAGATTGATCTTATCATGGTCCATACAACTGGGATCTATGTGTTTGAATTCAAAAACTATACTGGCTGGATTTTTGGAGATGCCACCCACGAACAGTGGATAGAAACTTTTCAAGGTGGACGGGAAGGATCCAAGCGGTACCCCTTTTTCAACCCTATAATCCAGAACAACCTGCACATTCAAAGCCTGAAACGCACATTGCGGATAGATGGCGTACCCTACTATTCTTATATAGTGTTTGGAGATTCCTGTACACTGAAAAAAATCGACCTAAACAGTAAAAAACATCACGTCCTTCAACTGTGTGATTTGTTAAATGTCCTGCGGCACGAAATGCAGTTTGTGGAACACCAGCTAACTCCACAGGAAGTCGATACCATCGGGCTACTACTAGCCCCCTACGAAAACGCCTCGGAACAACAAAAGGAATCACATCAGCAATGGATACAGTGGGCATACAACGAGCAGTTTACGCAAAGAAATGTAAAAACATACGGCCTCCCAGTATGCCCTTGGTGCGGTGCATCTCTTGTGCTTCGTGTTGCAAAAACTGGATCGCGAACAGGTCAGCAATTTTGGGGTTGCTCTAATTATCCAAAATGCCGATTTATCCACAACCTCTAAGTTCCAATAATTTTTGCACAGAAAAAGCAGGTGTACCGTCAAAGGCACACCTGCTTTTTTTATGGAAGGGAGATGAAAAGATCAGAACTTGAACAGATCCAGGATCTTCTGCCACAGACGGGTAAAGAAGTTGCCCTCCTGCTGAACCGCCTGCTCCTGGGCAGCAGCCTCCGGCTCCGGAGCAGTCTCACCGGTCTTGTACAGGAACTTCACCTGGGTGATCGCGCCTTCCGGCTTGCCCGCAAAGCTGTCGTACTCTGCCAGGCGGCTGTCCATTGCCTCCAGCACGGTCTGCAAACGGGTGATCTGAGCTGTATCCAGCGAGCCGGTCAGCTTCGAGATGCCCTCATCATTGAACTGGTTCAGTCCATCGTCCAGCTGATGGGTGCCGCCGGACAGTGCATTGGCGCCCTCTGCCAGCTGCGATGCACCGGCAGACAGCTGCGCTGCGCCATCCTGTGCGGTATGAGCGCCCGCCGCAGCCTGCGCCACACCGTCGGCGTACTGGTCCACGCTGGATACGAACACCTGCAGCTGCGACAGGCTGTCCTTCAGGGCACGGACACTGGCGATATCCTCGCTGTTGGCCACCTGATAGGTCAGCTCCTCATGGATGGTCTGCTGGGCGGCGGGGTCGGTGGTCATGGACACCAGGCCGCAGAGCATGGAGGGGTCGTAGTTCTGCATCAGCAGCAGCGCCGCCGGCAGGTCATGGCTGGTCTTGGTCGCAGCCAGGTACAAAGCCAGATCCAGCTGGCTGGACTTGAAGTTGGGGGCCTGCTCCCAGATGGTGCGCACCATCTTTTTGCGCCCAGCCGCCAGGGTATGCTCCCCCATCTCCAGCACATGGTCAATAACCGAAGCGTAGTTCTCCCAGGTCATGGGCTGGTCGATCAGGCCGCCCTCCATCAGGGTGGAGTTGGCCGAGTTCAGCACGCCGTCCGCCACCTGGCGGGCACCGGCTTTCAGTGCGTCGTTGTTGGAAGTCAGGGTATCCAGGCCGCCGGTCAGCTGGCCCAGGCCGCCATTCAGCTGGGCAGCGCCCTCGTTCAAAGCGTTGGCACCGGCGGCCAGCTGGGCAGCGCCGTCCACCAGCTGGGATGCGCCATCCAGCAGCTGATCCATTGCGCTGTTGAGCTGCTGGATGCCGTCGGTCAGCTCTGTGATGCTGCCAAAGTCAAATGTCCCCTCCTCCAGGGCATCTGCACTGGCGGCGCAGGCCACCAGCACGTTGGGGGCGGTCAGGTTGGTCACGTCTGCTTCCAGGGTGACGGAATCCTGCAAATAATCGTTCAGGCTGTCCATATCGGCGGGCAGCAGGCCATCCAGGGCTGCTTTGACGCCCGGCAGCGTGACAAATGCAGCCACCGAGTTTTTTGCAGCAGTCTCCAGCAGGCCATGCTCTGCCTGCAGGCCGGTAGCACCCTCGCCCAGGATAATGCCCACCGCTGCTACCAGCGGGGTGACGATGGTGCGCTGCTGGCCATCCACGGTCACGGTGCCGGTCTCGTGGTTTTCCAGCTGAACGGTGATGACCAAATGTCCGCTCTTGCCCAGCAGCTGCTCCAGCGGAGCCGTCTGGCCGTCCAGCGTGTAGGTGATCTGTGCCGAGACCGGCAGAGCACGGTCGGTATCGCCGGTATAATACACATCGGTGTCATCGGTCTCCCAGCAGAGGTTTTCCCCCTCCTGGGTAAAGGTGGCCTCGGTCTGGGTATTCTGGATATTTTTCAGGGTGCTGCGGTCGGTCGTCCCCCGCAGGCCCCCATCCCGGTGCAGATGCTCGCTGATGGTGCGGCTGCGGATGCTGCCGTCTGCGTTCATCACTGCATACACCGTCTCCTCTTTGCGGAAAGAGTCCTCCGCAGCGGCAAAGGCAGGCAGAGCTGCGCTGGCTGCAATGGCCAGGGCCAGGGCTGCGCTGGCAAAACGAAGTGTTTTTTTCATAGTTCTTTCACTCCTTGTTGGTTGCTTGGGTGGATTGGGGAACCAGCCAGTGCAGGGTGGTGTGGCGGATCAGTGCGTCCAGCAGCTGCAAAACAGCGGGCAGCACCACCAGGATCACAGCCATGCTGACCAGTGCGCCGCGGGAGATCAGCAGGCAGATGCTGCGCAGCAGCTCCATCCGGCTGATGATCGCCACACCAGCGGTGGCGGCAAAGAAGGTCAGGCCGCTGGTCAGGATGCTTTGGCTGCAATGCTCCAGCGCCTGCTGTGCAGACTCCCGGGGGGTGCGGCCATAGCTGCGCTCCTCGTGGTAACGGGTGGTCATCAGGATCGAGTAGTCCACCGTAGCGCCCAGCTGGATGGTGCCGATCACGATGCTGGCAATGAAGGGCAGCGGGTTCCCGGTAAAGTACGGGATGCCCATATTGATGGCGATGGCCGCCTCAATGCTGGCGACCAGCAGCACCGGGATGGACAGGCTGCGGAAGGAGATCAGGATAATGACCAGCACCGCCAGGATGGACCAGACGTTGACGTTTGCAAAATCCACATCGGCCACCTGGATCAGGTCCTTGGTCATGGCGCCCTCTCCGGTGATCACTGCATCGGGGTCTGCTGCTTTGATCAGACTGTTCAGCTGATCCAGCTGGGTATCAATAGCTGCCGTGCCGGTCTTATAGGAGCTGTTTGCCAAAATCAGCTTGTAGCCGCCAGCCTGCACCAGCTGCAGCACGTCCTCCGGCAGCAGCTGGGTATCAAAGCCCGGCCCGGTAATGGCGTCCAGGCTCACCACCTGGGTGATGCCCTCCACCTGGTCGATGTCATCGCACAGGTCCGAGACCTTGGCGGCGCTCAGCGTCTCCGGCACCAGGATGAAGTGAGAGGTGGTCATACCAAAATCCTCTCCCAGTTTGTTGGTGCCCACGATGCCGGTCAGGTCCTGAGGTAGCGAGTCGAACAGGGTGTAGTACACCTCTGCCTTGCTCTGCGCCAGGGTAAAGGGAATCACGATGGCGATAAACACCGCCAGGATCGGCCCGGGATGGCGGGAAACAAAGTGGCTCAGCCGGGTCAGCTTGGGGATCACGGTGCGGTGCTTGTATTTCTCCACCGCCTTATCAAAGAACAGGATCAGGGAGGGCAGGATGACCACCGTGCAGATCACGCCCAGCGCCACGCCCTTGGCCATTACCAGGCCGATGTCCCGGCCCAGGGTCAGCCGCATAGCGCACAGCGCCAGGAAGCCGGCAATGGTGGTCAGACTGGATGCGGCAATGGAGGTCATGGTCTTGCAGATGGCGGAGACCATTGCCTCCTCGTTGGAGCTGCGCAGCTCCTTTTCTTCCTGGTAGCGATGCAGCAGGAAGATGGAGAAGTCCATGGTCACGCCCAGCTGCAGCACCGTGGCCAGCGCCTCGGTAATGTAGCTGATCTGCCCCAAAAAAATGTTGGTACCAAAGTTGTACGCAATGGGGAACAGAAGTCCGATCATAAACAGCAGCGGCGTGACCGTGCTTTCCAGCGAGAGGAACAGGACCGCCAGGCTGGCGCCCACTGCACATAAGATATACAGCGGCATCTCCTTATTGACCAGCGCCTTGGTGTCCTGCAGGATCACGCTCATGCCGCCAAAGAAGCAATCCTTGCGCAGCACCTTTTTGATCTGTGCCACGGCGTTCATGGTCTCCTCGCTGGCGCTGGAACCTTCAAAGCGGACCAGCATCATGGTGGAGTCATTCTTGCCAAACAAAAACTGCTGTACGGAGGCCGGCAGCATCTCGGTGGGGATGCTGGGGTCGATCACATCGCTGAGCCAGAAAGCCTGCATGACGCCAGGCACCGCCTCGATGTCCTTTTTCATGGCCATCAGCTCCTGGGTGGGCAGGCCCTCCACCGTGATCATACCGGTGGAAGCCAGGTGAAAATCATTTTCCAACGCGATCTCGCCCACCATAGAGTCCAGCTCCGGCGGAAGATAGGTTAGGATGTCGTAATTGATGCGGGTCGCGACCGCGCCAAGTGCAGAAGGGATCAGCAGCAGGACTGCCACTGTCAAAATCAGCTTGCGCAGGCGCACGATGCCCTGAGCGATCTTTTTCATGCAAACCCTCCAGTGTCAAAGTATCAGACTGGTTTTTGTTCCAAAACTGACCACAAGTCAGTTCTCTGGAACAAGGCTAATTATAGCCCTGCCGCAGGGGAAGTCAAGGGAAAAGATGACCAAAAGTCAGTTTTTTTATCAAAGCAAACGGATTGTATAAAACCCTCAGGTCATACTCTTGCGCCAGGGGCGATCCGCTGGTAGAATAATAAGCGCTGGTTCGCAGGAAGGGTCTGGCAGCAGCCAAACATCCTGTCGGCCAAAGATGATAAACGGGGGCAAAAGCGCCCCGGAAGGGAGGCCCGGACCCATGGGTGCCGTGGAGGGCAAAAAACAGGAAAAGCGTCGCGCATTGATGCAGGCAGCATACGAGTTATTTTTGGAACGGGGGACAGACAAGACCAGCATTGAGCAGATCACCGGCCGGGCCAAGGTTGCCAAAGGGACCTTTTACCTGTATTTTGCGGATAAAGGGGTGCTGACCCAGGCTTTGCTGGGACGGCTGAGCTATCAGCTGCTGCGGGACGCCTGTCTGACGCTGGAGCAGCAGCCCGGCGAGCGGGGCTATGCCGACAGCGTGATCTTTGTGATCGACCATATCATTGAGCGGCTGCGGAAGGACACCCTGATGCTGCGTTTTTTGGGGCGCAGCTTTGCATGGCCTGCGCTAGAACAGCTGGAAGCCGACGGCGAGGAAGCGCCCCTGCTGCACCGTGTGCTGGAAGTTACCATGAAAAGCCCGGAAATGGCGGGACGCACCGCACGGGAAGCCTACCAGCGCATCACCGCCTTGGGCAGTATGTGTATGTCGGTGTGTTACACCTGCATCCTGGAAGGCAAGCCCGAGGAGCTGGACGAGATGAAACCGGTGCTGTACGATATCATCCGCCGCGGATTATAACGGCGGCTACAGTGCGCCGCCGCCCCGTTTGGCGGCACCTGCTCCCGCCTGCTGTGCAGCCTTGGCAGCGTATGACCGGGAAAGGAGAAACTTTTTTTTGCAAAAACCCCTTGCATTTGCGCAAAGAATGTGGTATCCTATTCTGGTCAACACTGCATATGGACGGTTAGCTCAGCTGGTAGAGCATCTGCTTGACGTGCAGGAGGTCATAGGTTCGAGTCCTATACCGTCCACCACAAAAATCCCTGGACGATAGTCCAGGGATTTTTTGCGTGGCGGGATAGACGCTTTTTCCGATTTTGCCCCGGCTCCGATTTGAAAAAGTGATTCCCGAAAGCGGCAGCGAGACGGGGAGAAACCCTCTCCGTCACGGCTTCGCCGTGCCACCTCTCCCGAAAGGGAGAGGC
>OHGH01000878.1_pt1 | contig 12797 bp, 7 predicted proteins | sample 1567801 | NCBI WGS metagenome assembly OHGH01 (sample SAMEA3879519, study PRJEB24766) | human gut metagenome | biome: human-associated habitat; feature: feces | place: USA | collected 1985/1987
ATCCGCACCGCCTATGATCACCTCCTGGTTCACCAGGGCAAGATCTGCCGCCGCGATCTCCTCTTTTGTGTGGGAAAACAGCGAATCATAATCGTAACTTCCATCCGGCTGCAGACAGCTTTCCTCCACTGGAGTGTGAAGCAGTATATCCCCTACCATGATGATCTTGTACTCCGGCATAGCTTCCGATAGCTGGTCGGAAGATGGCTGGATTGCATCCTGAGTTTCTGTTTCTATTTCTTCTGTTTCTATTGCAATAGTTCCTGTGGTACTGGCAATATTTTCATTTGTTACTGTATTGTCCTCAGACACCATCTCAGTCTTCGCACAGCCAAACAATAAAAAAATGTTCCATATACAAATATAAAACATTAATGTTTTTCTTAAAGTCAAAAATCTTCTATCTGCCATTTTTCTATCTTTTCACTGATTTTTCTGTATTTTTTTCTTCTTACTATGTCCCATTATAACATACCTATGATTTCGGGGTCAAAAGCCCCCGCCTTTGATGCCTACGGATTGCTCCGTGCTACGCACTCCCACGTCTCCGCTCCGCTTCGGTCCGTGCTAAACATGTGCCACTGGCACATAGCACCCTACCCTCTATTCGCATATCGTGGGATTATCAGCATATATGATCAGAAACTGTTTGATTATATGGGATTGATTTGCTTCCTTTTTCAGACATCTTTTATGTACTAAATATTTGATTGATGAGATTTTCCACACTCATTGTGTTTAGACTGTATTTTTCTGATTCAAACGTATATATAATGTCTCTACCTTGTATAAACCCATTCTTGGCGTAAATGTCTATTTTTTTCATAGCTTTCTGACAGTAAATCGGATCTGTCATCATTCCCAAATGCTCCCATAAAATCGTTTTTCGATCTGCTAACCGCAGGCATGTAAAATCCGGATATATCATTCCCAATCCCTTTAGGTTTATAGGACATTCATACTTGTATGGGATATTTTTATGGTACAACATATCTGCAATGATCTTTTCTGACTTTGATCTGACTCTTTCTTTCTTTTCTGTGTAGATTTCCGCCTGTCCTTCTGCAAAATCTTTACCTGAATATATTTTTGCTGACCACTGATTCACATATTCCTTATCCGATATTATCCTCGCATCCACCATTTTTTTCCTGGATGGACTCATTCTGTCATAGACACTATATAGTTCTTCTACCTGTACTATTTCTTGTTTTTCATATTTTTTAATAATATTTTGTGTATTCTTTAATTGCTTTTCTACCTCTGACAGCAATTTTTCATCATAATTTCGTTGTGCAAGCTTACCTGCCAATTCAAAATCAGATTTTCGCAGATATTTTCCATTTGGATAGGATGTTCTAGTTTCAGCAGAGTCCAAATAATATTGCTCAACTCCTCTGCAGTTAATTATTTTCAGATTGCCTAAAGGTGCATTCTGTATACTCGTTTCCAAATTTTGTTTCAAATCCCTTAGCCAATGTTCTCTTTTTAGCAATTGTTCATATAGAAAGTCCTTTATAGCCTTTTCCTCCCGTTGTACATTTTTTTCATTTATTGCTTTTCATTTAATCTGTATTTTTCTCTTTCTCGCATGTATTCTCTTGCCTCTGGCACATACCTATTTCATCTTTTTTCTGTTTCCGCATGTATTCCTTTGCCTCTGGCACATACCTATTTCATCTTTTTCCTTATTTCGCATGTATTCCTTTGCTTCTGGCACATACCTATTTCATCTTTTTTCTGTTTCCGCATGTATTTCTTTGCTTCTGGCACATACCTATTTCATCTTTTTTCTTATTTCGCATGTATTCCTTTGCTTCTGGCACATACCTAATCCATAATTCTCCCCTCCCTCGCATGTATTTTACACGTTGCTCCTCATATATTTCCTATACATGTATAATTTTCACAAACTAACCTCTAAAAAAATAATGTTATTAAAGTAATAATTGAAATAAATATCTTGAAATATCCGACACAGAGCTGTGTCATTAAATGGTTAAAAGAAAAAATGATCTTTGAATTAATTTTTTGAATTATTATTCTGCGTTACTATTCTGCGTTATTGTGTAAAAAACTGGGGAAGTACAAGTACTTCCCCAGAATAAGAGCTATATACTATCTATCAAAGATTACTCGATGATGGTAGCTACACGGCCAGAACCAACGGTTCTACCACCCTCACGGATAGCGAATGTAAGACCCTGCTCCATAGCGATAGGATGGATCAGTTCGATGGTCATTTCTACGTTATCACCAGGCATGCACATCTCAACACCAGCGGGCAGTTCGCAAACGCCGGTAACGTCGGTGGTTCTGAAGTAGAACTGAGGACGATAGTTGTTGAAGAATGGAGTATGACGTCCACCTTCATCCTTGGTCAGAACGTAAACCTGAGCGGTAAACTTTCTGTGGCAGGTAACAGTACCGGGCTTAGCCAGAACCTGTCCTCTTTCGATTTCAGTTCTCTGGATACCACGAAGCAGAGCACCGATGTTATCACCAGCCTGTGCCTCATCCAGCATCTTACGGAACATTTCGATACCGGTTACAACAGTCTTCTTGGTCTCTTCCTTGATACCAACGATTTCAACTTCATCATTCAGATGCAGAACACCACGCTCTACACGACCGGTAGCAACGGTACCACGACCGGTAATGGTGAATACGTCCTCGACGGGCATCAGGAAAGGCTTATCAGTATCACGCTGAGGATCAGGGATATAAGAATCTACAGTATCCATCAGTTCCATGATCTTGTCGCCCCACTCGCTGCTGGGATCTTCCAGAGCCTTCAGAGCGGAACCCTTGATGATAGGGCAGTCATTGAAGTCGTACTCTTCCAGCTGCTCGGTTACTTCCATCTCAACCAGCTCGATCAGCTCGGGATCGTCAACCATATCACACTTGTTCAGGAATACGATGATGTAAGGAACGCCTACCTGACGGGACAGAAGGATGTGCTCCTTGGTCTGAGCCATAACACCATCAGTAGCAGCTACAACGAGGATAGCACCATCCATCTGTGCAGCACCGGTGATCATGTTCTTAACGTAGTCAGCATGGCCCGGGCAGTCAACGTGTGCATAGTGTCTCTTCTCGGTCTGGTACTCGATGTGAGCGGTAGAAATGGTGATACCACGCTCTCTCTCTTCGGGAGCCTTATCGATGTTATCGAAGTCAACCTTCTCGTTACCAGGTACTCTCTCGGAAAGAACCTTGGAGATTGCAGCGGTCAGAGTAGTTTTACCATGGTCAACGTGACCGATGGTACCAATGTTACAATGGGGCTTTGTTCTGTCAAATTTAGCTTTAGCCATTATTTAAGTCCTCCTTAAAATAATTAAACAGTTTCGTAGTTTTATTTTTTTAACTCGCTACCTCTGATTATATTAAATAATCAGAGGTTTTTCAAGTTATTTTTATTGATTTAGCGCTTATTTTGCTTTTGCAGCAAGAACCTTTTCCTGAACGTTCTTAGGAACGGGCTCATACTTTTCGAAGAACATGGAGTAGTTACCACGACCCTGGGTCTTGGAACGCAGGTCTGTGGAGTAACCGAACATCTCAGCAAGGGGAACGAAAGCCTTAACCATCTTACCACCGCCGATGTCTTCCATACCTTCTACACGACCACGACGGGAGTTCAGGTCACCGATTACATCGCCCATGTATTCCTCAGGCATGGTAACCTCAACCTTCATGATCGGCTCAAGCAGTACAGGAGCTGCCTTCTGCATTGCTTCCTTGAATGCCATGGAACCTGCAATGTGGAATGCCATCTCGGAGGAATCGACCTCATGATAGGATCCATCATATACATTCGCATGAACACCCAGTACAGGGAATCCACCCAAGATACCAGCCTGAGCTGCTTCCTGAATACCTTCACCTACTGCGGGGATGTATTCCTTAGGAATGGAACCACCAACTACAGTAGATTCGAATAACAGAGTAGGAGGATCGTTGATCAGAATGTTTGCCTTAGGATCAAATTCAAACTTCTCACAGTTAGCCTCCAGGGGCTCAAACTTAACTTTACAATGTCCATACTGTCCACGACCACCGGACTGCTTAGCATACTTGCTGTCTACATCAACAGCCTTAGTAAATGTTTCCTTATAAGCAACCTGAGGAGCACCTACGTTAGCCTCTACGTTGAATTCACGCAGCAGACGGTCTACGATGATGTCCAGATGCAGCTCGCCCATACCGGAGATGATGGTCTGACCAGTCTCTTCGTCGGTACGAACACGGAAAGTAGGATCTTCTTCTGCCAGCTTTACAAGAGCGTCGCCCATCTTATCCTGGCTTGCTTTTGTCTTAGGCTCGATAGCGATATCGATAACTGGCTCTGGGAATTCCATAGACTCCAGGATTACTGGATGCTGTTCATCACAGATGGTATCACCAGTTGTGGTATTCTTGAAACCAACGGCTGCAGCAATATCACCGGAGTATACACGATCAAGTTCGTGTCTCTTGTTTGCATGCATCTGAAGGATACGTCCTACACGCTCCTTCTTATCCTTTGTAGCATTCAGTACATAAGAACCGGATGCTAAGGAACCGGAATAAACACGGAAGTAAGCTAACTTACCAACGAATGGGTCAGTCATGATCTTGAATGCAAGAGCAGCGAATGGCTCTTCATCAGAAGAATGACGTACTACTTCGTTGCCGTCCAGATCCACACCCTTGATAGATGGGATATCGGTTGGTGCAGGCATATATTCAAGGATCGCATCCAGAAGCTTCTGAACGCCCTTGTTACGATAAGCGGAACCGCAGCATACAGGAATAGCTGTACACTCACAGGTTGCCTTTCTTAATGCTTTCTTTAATTCATCTACAGATGGCTCTTCACCTTCCAGATACTGCATCATCAGATCATCATCCAGCTCGCAGATCTTCTCGATCAGCTCGGTGTGATATAACTCAGCATCATCCTGCATATCTTCTGGGATATCGCAGATAGCAATATCTTCGCCCTTATCATCGTTGTAGATGTAAGCCTTCATCTCGAACAGATCGATGACTCCCTTGAATTCATCTTCCTTGCCGATTGGCAGCTGTAAAACGATTGGATTCTTGCCCAGACGGGTCTTGATCTGCTCTACTGCGCCGTAGAAGTTTGCACCAAGGATGTCCATCTTATTAATGAATGCCATACGTGGTACATTGTAAGTATCAGCCTGACGCCATACGTTCTCAGACTGAGGCTCAACGCCGCCCTTTGCACAGAAAACACCAACAGCGCCATCCAGTACTCGCAGGGAACGCTCAACCTCAACGGTGAAGTCTACGTGTCCTGGGGTATCGATGATGTTGATACGATGCTCTAATGCTCCAGCCTTTGGCTTGCAGTGATCCTGCAGAGTCCAGTGGCAGGTAGTAGCAGCGGAAGTGATGGTGATACCTCTTTCCTGCTCCTGAGCCATCCAGTCCATGGTAGCAGTACCTTCATGAGTATCACCGATCTTATAGTTTACACCAGTGTAATACAGAATACGCTCAGTCAGTGTGGTCTTACCAGCATCGATATGAGCCATAATTCCGATATTTCTGGTTCTGTCTAATGGATATTCTCTTCCAGCCAAGGGATTTTCCTCCTTAAAATTGTGAAAAAGGGAAATCTGCAATTAGAAACGGTAGTGAGCAAATGCCTTATTTGCTTCTGCCATCTTATGCATATCTTCTTTCTTCTTTACAGATGCGCCAGTGTTGTTAGCTGCATCCATGATCTCGTTTGCCAGTCTCTCTTCCTGAGTCTTCTCGCCTCTCTTACGGGAGTACAGAGTGATCCAGCGAAGTCCAAGAGCCTGTCTTCTTTCTGGCTTAACTTCGATCGGCACCTGATAGGTAGCACCACCGATACGTTTTGCCTTAACTTCCAGAACAGGCATGATGTTGTTCATTGCTTCTTCAAATACTTCGATAGCGTCTTTTCCGGTTGTCTCAGCAACACGATTGAAAGCGCCGTATACAATTTTCTGTGCAACACCCTTCTTGCCGTCTAACATGATGTTGTTGATCAGCTTGGTTACAACCTTATTGTTGTAGATTGGGTCTGCCAGAACGTCTCTCTTCTGAGTATGTCCTTTACGTGGCACGTTACTTCCCTCCTTAATATGCTGCTTCGGAAACATTTCCTCAGCAGGTTTACATTAACTCGTCGGTACTCACATGTTTCCATAAAATGTGTTCGTGCGCGGTCTATATATTTTCCTGCAACCACAGGTTCAATATCACAATCCGGCACAACAAAGCAGTCCAGTATTAACTGACTGCAGTCACTTTACTGCTGTTAGTGATTCCAGTTTTAAATTTTAATTACTTTTTGTCTTTTGGTCTCTTAGCGCCGTATTTGGAACGAGCCTGCTTTCTGTTAGCAACACCTGCTGTATCCAGTGTACCTCTTACGATATGATATCTGGTACCTGGCAGGTCCTTTACTCTTCCTCCACGGATCAGAACAACGCTGTGCTCCTGAAGGTTATGACCTTCTCCTGGGATGTAGCTTGTTACTTCGATACCATTGGAAAGACGTACTCTGGCGATCTTTCTAAGTGCAGAGTTAGGTTTCTTAGGGGTAGCAGTCTTAACAGCGGTACAAACGCCACGCTTCTGTGGTGCAGATACGTTTGTTGCCTTCTTCTGTAAAGAGTTATAACCCTTCTGCAGAGCTGGTGCGGTAGACTTCTTTGCGCTGGTCTGTCTTCCCTTTCTTACTAACTGGTTAAATGTTGGCATCCTTTTCACCTCCTGTGATATTGACTGTTGGTTGCTGTGTCTTTCAGCTTGTTGTTATGCAAAGAGCAAAGCGCTTTGCACACACTTTCTTATTATAGCATGGTGAAAAAATCTGTCAAGTGGATTTTTGCAAAAATATTTGACAGTAGATTTTTTGCAAAATGTTTGGCTATGCTTTTTTGAAGATATAAAAAACGGGAGCCGCAGCTTTTTCAGCCGGACTCCCGTATCTTTTATTCTGCTCCATTCTTGGACCAGTTTTTCATTATTTTTTATTACTCTTCGGTCTCGTCATCATCCTCAGATGCATCTTCGTTTTCGTCCATGTCCAGAACTTCTTCTGCTACATTATCCTCAGAGATTTCAGATTTCTCGGCTCCATCCAGTGCTATCTCATCATCTTCTGACATAGAGATCTCATCGTCTTCTGCAAGAAGTCTGTCATCTGTATCCAGTTTTACGTTGCGGTAACGCTTCATACCTGTACCAGCAGGAATTGGCTTACCGATGATTACGTTCTCCTTGATACCGATCAGATGGTCAACCTTACCGTTGATAGCAGCCTCGGTCAGAACCTTGGTGGTCTCCTGGAAGGATGCTGCGGATAAGAAGGAATCAGTTGCAAGAGATGCCTTGGTGATACCAAGCATTACCTGCTTGCCTTCTGCAGGCTGTTTGCCCTGTGCGATCAGTTCTTCGTTCATCTCGTTGAAGTCAAGAACATCCATGGATACACCTGGGAGAACATTGCTGTCGCCGCTCTCTTCGATACGGATCTTCTTTAACATCTGGTGTACGATCATTTCGATATGCTTATCGTTGATCTCAACACCCTGGAGACGGTATACACGCTGAACTTCCTGGATCATGTAATCCTGTACAGCACGAACGCCCTTGATCTTTAAGATATCATGTGGGTTTACGCTACCTTCAGTCAGCTCATCACCGGCTTCAAGGATCTGGCCTTCCATAACTTTAATTCTGGATCCGTAAGGGATCAGATAGGTCTTGGAATTGCCGCTTTCCATATCAGTAACAGTAATTTCACGTTTCTTCTTAGTATCCTTAATGTCTACTACACCGCCGAATTCAGTGATGATAGCAAGACCCTTTGGCTTACGTGCCTCAAAAAGCTCCTCAACTCGAGGAAGACCCTGTGTGATATCGCCGCCGGCAACACCACCGGTATGGAATGTACGCATGGTCAGCTGTGTACCAGGCTCACCGATAGACTGAGCTGCGATGATACCAACTGCTTCACCAACCTGTACAGGCTGTCCGGTTGCCATGTTTGCGCCGTAGCACTTAGCACACACACCAATGTGGGACTTACAGCTTAATACGGTACGGATCTTAACAGACTTACGTCCCATCTTGTTCAGAACCTTCATAACCGCTGCTGCACGCTTTGGTGTACACATATGGTTAGCCTTGATCACTACTTCGCCTGTATCCGGATCAGTAATGGTCTCAGCAATATAACGTCCTGTAATTCTCTCTTCCAGGTCCTCGATCACTTCGTTGCCGTCCATGAAAGCCTTGATCTCCATGTAAGGGATCTCTTTGCCTTCGCAGCAGTCAACTTCACGGATGATCAGATCCTGGGATACGTCTACCAGACGTCTGGTCAGGTAACCAGAGTCAGCGGTACGAAGAGCGGTATCGGACAGACCTTTACGAGCACCATGAGCGGAGATGAAGTACTCCAGTACGTCAAGACCTTCACGGAAGTTAGACTTGATAGGAAGTTCGATGGTGTGACCGGTTGTATCTGCCATCAGTCCTCGCATACCAGCTAACTGCTTGATCTGCTTATCAGATCCTCGCGCACCAGAGTCAGCCATCATGAAGATGTTGTTGTACTTATCCAGTCCTGTTAACAGGTCATGGGTCAGCTGATCATCGGTGGTCTTCCAGGTTTCGATAACTTCTTTATAACGCTCCTCCTCGGTAATAAGACCGCGGCGGTAGTTCTTTGCGATATGGTCTACAGTTGCCTGAGCGTCAGCGATCAACTTCGGCTTGCTTGCAGGTACGGTCATATCGGAAATAGATACGGTCATAGCTGCTCTTGTAGAGAACTTGTAACCAATTGCCTTAATATCATCCAGTGTAACAGCAGTCTGGGTAGCGCCATGAACATTGATAACTTTTTCAAGGATCTGCTTTAACTGCTTCTTAGCTACGTGGAAGTCAACTTCCAGCTTTAATTCATTTTCAGGAATGCTTCTGTCTACAAAGCCTAAGTCCTGAGGAATGATCTCATTGAAGATAAAACGTCCGATGGTAGACTCGATCACACCAGTCTTAACAGTGCCGTCTGGCATTGTCTTATTGACTCTTACTTTAACTCTGGAATGAAGAGTTGCCTCCTGGTTCTCATATGCCAGGATTGCTTCGTTTACACTCTTGAAGATCATGCCTTCGCCCTTAGCGCCAGGACGTTCCTGGGTCAGATAGTAGATACCAAGTACCATATCCTGTGAAGGAACGGCTACAGGACCACCATCAGATGGCTTTAACAGGTTGTTCGGGCTTAACAGCAGGAAACGGCACTCTGCCTGTGCTTCTACGGACAGAGGAAGATGAACTGCCATCTGGTCACCGTCGAAGTCGGCGTTGAACGCTGTACAAACAAGTGGATGCAGCTTAATAGCTTTACCTTCTACCAGAATCGGTTCGAATGCCTGGATACCAAGTCTGTGCAGTGTAGGAGCACGGTTTAACATAACCGGATGCTCTTTGATAACATCTTCCAGAACATCCCAAACTTCTGTCTGAAGCTTTTCAACCATCTTCTTTGCATTCTTAATATTGTGAGCAGTACCGTTTGCTACTAACTCTTTCATTACGAATGGCTTGAACAGCTCGATCGCCATTTCCTTTGGCAGACCGCACTGATAGATCTTTAATTCAGGACCAACGACGATAACGGAACGTCCGGAATAGTCAACTCGCTTACCTAACAGGTTCTGACGGAAACGTCCCTGCTTACCCTTTAACATATCGGAAAGGGACTTAAGAGCACGGTTTCCAGGTCCTGTTACAGGACGGCCACGGCGGCCATTATCGATCAGGGCATCAACTGCTTCCTGAAGCATACGTTTCTCGTTACGAACGATGATATCAGGAGCACCAAGCTCTAACAGTCTTGCCAGACGGTTGTTACGGTTGATAATTCTTCTATATAAGTCGTTTAAGTCACTGGTTGCAAAACGTCCACCATCCAGCTGTACCATAGGACGGATATCCGGTGGGATAACCGGGATAACATCCATGATCATCCACTCAGGACGGTTTCCGGAGCTTAAGAATGCCTCTACAACTTCCAGACGCTTGATAATTCTTGCACGCTTCTGGCCGCTTGCATCGATCAGCTGCTTTCTTAACTCTGCGGAATCTTTTTCCAGGTCGATGGCCTTTAACAGCTCCTGGATCGCCTCAGCACCCATTCCTACACGGAATGCAGTGCTGCTGCCGTATTTCTCTACTTCTTCACGGTATTCCTTCTCAGATAATACCTGCTTGTACTGAAGGCTTGTTACACCTGGATCCAGTACAACATAGGAAGCGAAATACAGAACTTTCTCCAGAGTTCTTGGAGAAATGTCAAGGATCAGACCCATACGGCTTGGGATGCCCTTGAAGTACCAGATATGGGAAACAGGAGCAGCAAGCTCGATACGTCCCATACGCTCTCTTCTGACGCTGGACTTGGTAACTTCAACGCCGCAGCGGTCACAGATCACGCCTTTGTAACGGATCTTCTTATACTTTCCACAATGGCACTCCCAGTCCTTGCTCGGTCCGAAGATCCTCTCGCAGAAAAGTCCGTCTTTTTCTGGTTTTAAGGTTCTATAGTTAATGGTCTCCGGCTTCTTTACAACGCCGTGATCCCACCAGTCTTTCCACTCCTTGGAAGGAGCGCCTGAAGGCTCAGGCATACGGTTGCGTACTGCACCCTGCTCCCACCAGTCTTTCCACTGCTTGCTTGGCTTATCTGCAGGCTCCGGAGTTCTGTGTGTCCAGGAGCGGATCTTTTCAGGGGAAGCCAGACCTATTTTAATGGCATCAAACGCCATTGGATGATAAGTTTCATTTGTTGTTTCCGGCATGAGCTTATACTCCCTTCTATTATTCGTTCTCACTGTCATCTGTATATGCGTCATACAGGTCGTCTGTATAATCGTCGTTAGTTTCCTTGGAATCGGATTCTACATTCACAAGCTCATTGTTCTTGAATTCCTGCTCCTGATATCCGTAATTGGAGTAAGACTCTCTGTCATTGTAATGACGGTCGCCTTCCAGCATAGCACGCAGTTCTGTATCACCATAGTCGATGCTCTCTGTCATCTCTACTTCGGTACCATCTTCTCTCTGAACCTGAACATCCAGACCCAGGGACTGCATTTCCTTAAGAAGTACCTTGAAGGATTCCGGAACACCTGGCTCAGGGATATTTTCGCCCTTGATAATAGCTTCGTATGTCTTAACACGGCCAACTACGTCGTCAGACTTAACAGTCATGATTTCCTGCAGGGTGTAGGAAGCACCATATGCCTCCAGAGCCCAAACCTCCATCTCTCCGAAACGCTGTCCGCCGAACTGAGCTTTACCACCCAGAGGCTGCTGTGTAACCAGGGAGTAAGGACCGGTAGAACGTGCATGGATCTTATCGTCTACCAGATGATGCAGTTTCAGGTAATGCATGTGTCCGATCGTTACAGGGCCATCAAAGTATTCACCGGTTCTACCGTCACGAAGACGTACCTTACCGTCTCTGGAAATGGGAACACCCTTCCATACTCCTCTGTGATCTCTGTTCTCAGACAGATACTGCATAACCTCAGGAAGAAGCTCTTCACCATGCTTGCTGGTAAAGGTCTCTCCTGCCCAGGGCTTACCGTCTGCGGTAGTTTCCTGTCCCTTTTCTTTCCACTCTGCACTTTCTGCATCGTCGAAAGGAAGGTTTACATAATCGTTGGCAAGATCCAACGTATCCATAATATCTTTCTCGTTCGCACCATCGAAGACAGGTGTTGCCACATTGAATCCCAGAGCCTTGGCAGCCAGGGAAAGGTGGATCTCCAGGACCTGTCCGATATTCATACGGGAAGGCACGCCCAGGGGGTTCAGCACGATGTCCAAAGGACGTCCGTTGGGCAGATAAGGCATATCTTCTACAGGAAGCACGCGGGAAACGACACCCTTGTTACCATGACGACCTGCCATCTTATCGCCTACGGAGATTTTTCTCTTCTGTGCGATATAAATGCGGACTGCCTGATTTACTCCGGGTGCCAGCTCATCGCTGTTCTCACGGGTAAATACCTTGGCATCCACTACAATACCATATTCGCCATGAGGTACCTTTAAGGAGGTATCTCTTACTTCTCTTGCCTTCTCACCGAAGATGGCACGCAGCAGTCTCTCTTCTGCGGTCAGTTCAGTCTCTCCCTTAGGAGTAACCTTACCTACCAGAATATCACCGGCACGAACCTCTGCGCCGATACGAATGATACCTCTGTCATCCAGATCCTTCAGTGCATCGTCACCGACACCGGGAACATCACGGGTGATCTCTTCCGGTCCCAGCTTGGTGTCACGGGCTTCTGCCTCATACTCCTCGATATGAACGGAAGTATAAACATCGTCACGTACCAGTCTCTCACTTAACAGAACCGCATCCTCGTAGTTGTAACCTTCCCAGGTCATGAAACCGATCAGAGGGTTCTTACCCAGTGCCAGCTCACCCTGAGAGGTGGAAGGACCGTCTGCAATGACCTGACCTGCCGCTACATGGTCACCCTTGAATACGATAGGCTTCTGGTTGTAGCAGTTGGACTGGTTACTGCGGGAGAACTTGGTCAGATGGATCTCTGCCTTTTCTCCGTCATCATAAGCAATGCGAATGATCTTGGAAGATACATAGGTAATGGTTCCGGGCTTCTTGGCCACTACGCAGACACCGGAGTCAACCGCTGTCTTTACTTCCATACCGGTACCAACCACAGGAGCCTCAGTGCTTAACAGAGGCACAGCCT
>OHGH01000892.1_pt1 | contig 12575 bp, 10 predicted proteins | sample 1567801 | NCBI WGS metagenome assembly OHGH01 (sample SAMEA3879519, study PRJEB24766) | human gut metagenome | biome: human-associated habitat; feature: feces | place: USA | collected 1985/1987
GCCCGATATTCAGGGAATCCGTTTGCTTAGTGAGATTCGTGAACAGGTGTTGTGGGATATGAAAGTCGTTTTCTATACTGCCTATGATAAATATCTGTTGCAGGCCTTGCGCGAATCGGCTTTTGATTATTTACTGAAGCCTTATGATATAGAAGAACTGAATTTGATTATTGAACGTTACCGCAAGACGATGGCTTCTGTTCAGCCTCTGCCTTCTTTTGCTTCTGCTGTGGGTACTTTGATGCCCGGTAGAGATTTGTTTATGATTAGTACAGTAACGGGATTTAGATTTCTTCGTCTTGAAGAAATAGGTTATTTTGAATATCTGAAAGATAAGAGGCTGTGGCAAGTGGAACTTTTTAATCAAACGAAACTTTGTCTGAAGAAAAATACGACTGCCGGTGATATAATCGGCTATTCCGACGCATTTGTACAAATCAGTCAGTCGGCTATTATCAACATCAATTATCTGGCAATGATAAAGAGCAAACAGTGCTTACTCTATCCTCCTTTTAGTGATAAAGAAGACTTGATTATTTCACGCGGATTCTTGAAAGAACTACAAGAGCGCTTTTGTATAATTTGAAGTTTTTCTGTCGGATAGACTCTTATTTTACCGCTTATACTCTGACTGTAACCGTATAATCGGCTTTCAGATAAAAAAGGGTTGCTATGCTTTTACTTTGATTGTATCTTTGTGAGGTACGATTACTCTTAAAAACAACTGAGATGAACAGTGTTAAACAATTAAACAACTCTCTTGATAGTTAACTGGTTGGGTAAAGCCGGAGCTTTTTGTGAAAAAACTCCGGCTATTTTATGATGTTGTTATCTCAAATAATCTTTTTTATTTCTTCTTTATGTTTCACGTGACACAAAAAAAGACCGAAGCTGTTAGCAACGGTCTTTTTTAGAGTATTTAATGTGTTAGATCTTTAAGAAAGAGTAAAGTGTTTGGAGATTATAGATTAGGGTTATCCATTGTAACGGTCATCTCCGGAGCCAGTATAAATTCACTTTTCCGGTTATTCCATTTATAATAGTTTGTGGTAATGGTTTTGCCTTCGTACGTATAGCGAACCAGCAAATCGTTCTCCCAATTATTTTTATTGCTGTTCCATTTCATAGTCTGACTTTCAATCATGCGTTTATTGTCATCGTATTTATAGTTATATTTCATATAATTGGCTAGGGAAGAGCCTTCTTTCTTATAAACGGTTTGTCCTATTAACATGCCGTTTTCTTCTTCGGAGTTATAAATAAGATTGTTATCATAGTTCCGGGCGGAAACTGCAACGCTGCTTACCAAAAGAACTGCTGACAATGCTACTGTTTTTAAAAATCCTGTTGTTTTCATGATATCTGTTTTTAAGTCTTTAAATTGTCATATTTCTACCATTTGTTGGCTTTAACGGTGGCAAAGTTACATATTAAACGGATATAAATGCATAAAATCGAAAGAATTTTATCATATTGTCAGTATTAGGACCTTTGAGTTACTTTCTTTTTGATAAGTATGCTGACAAAAAGATATCCGGCAGATTGTTTGCCGGATATTTATATAAACAGTAAGCATTTTTAGATGGATCTTTCATAGCTTTCTGTACGAATGGTTAATGATTGTTATCAATGTGCCTCCAGCCAGTTTGTACCCCATCCGCAATCTGCTTTTAAGGGAACATGCATACGGTAGGCTTTCTCCATTTCCTCAATAACCACTTGCTCTACTATTTCTTTCTCTTTTGCCGGTACACTGAAATTCAGCTCATCGTGTACTTGCAAAATCATTTTTGCTTTCAGGCCTTCTGCTTTGAAACGTTCATAAATACGTGCCATAGCAACTTTGATTATGTCAGCTGCGCTTCCCTGTATCGGAGCATTGATGGCATTTCGCTCTGCGTATCCGCGTACTACGGCATTACGGGAGTTAATATCCGGTAAAAAGCGTTTGCGATGGAAAATCGTTTCCACATAACCGTGCTCGCGTGCCACCTGGATACTCTTGTCCATATAGGATTTTACTTGCGGATAGGTTTCAAAATAACCGTCTATCAGCTCTTTGGCTTCTTTGCGGTCGACATTCATGCGTTCCGCCAGGCCAAATACGGAGATACCGTAGATAATACCGAAATTGGCAGTCTTGGCCTTACGGCGCATATCGGCGGTAACCTCTTTTATATCTACCTTATAAATCTTGGCAGCTGTAGCCGCATGAATATCATAGCCACTGAGGAAAGCATCGATCATGTTTTTATCTTCACTCAGGTGTGCCATTATGCGTAGCTCAATCTGTGAATAGTCGGCGGAGAAGAAACTGCAACCATCATCCGGAATAAAAGCTTTGCGTATCTCTTTACCGTCTTCGTCCCGGATCGGGATATTCTGCAGGTTAGGGTTACTTGAACTCAATCTTCCTGTTGCGGTAACGGTCTGGTTAAAGGAGGTGTGTATACGTCCGGTTTTGGGATTGATCAATTGCGGCAGAGCATCGATATAAGTACTTAATAGTTTCTTAAGTCCCCGGTATTCCAAAATCTTACCGATGATATCGTGCTTATTTCGCAAGCTCTCCAATACCTCTTCTGAGGTGACGTACTGTCCGGTTTTTGTTTTTTTAGCTTTCTCTACTATTTTCAATTTATCAAAAAGTATCTCTCCTACCTGTTTGGGAGATGCAATGTTGAATTCTCCTTCGGCGAGAGTATAAATTTCTTTTTCGATACTTTGCAGTCTCGTAGTGAAGTGTTCTGACGATTGTTTCAGAGCCTCCGTATCTAAACGCACTCCGTTGCTCTCGATATTGACAAGAACAGGGACCAGAGGCATTTCGATTTCATAGAATAACTTCTCGACATCATTTTTCTTTAATTCCTGTTCCAGTATATTTTTAAGTTTTAGTGTAACGTCTGCATCTTCGCAGGCGTACAGATAAACTTCTTGAGGGGAGAGGTCGCGCATATTTTTCTGCCCTTTGCCTTTTGGCCCTATTAACTCTTCAATATGTATGGTTTGATAATGCAGATAGATTTCGGCCAGATAATCCATGTTATGACGGAGTTCGGGTTGGAGGACATAATGTGCTACCATGGTATCGAAGAGTTTACCTCGGACTTCAATCCCATAGTTTTGCAGAACGAGCATGTCGTACTTTATATTCTGACCGACCTTAAGTGACTTCTCGTTTTTGAAGACAGGTTCGAACTCCCGAACGATTTTGATTGCCTCTTCCCGTTCGGCAGGTACCGGAACGTAAAATGCCTGATTTTCGGTAATACTAAAACTCATTCCAACCAATTCTGCATCCATTGGATCCGTTCCGGTGGTTTCCGTATCTAACGCAAGAATTTCGGATGTAAGTAGTTTTTTAATAATTTCGTTTCTTTTCTCCTCTGTATCAATTAATTGGTAGTCGTAGCTTAATGAATTTAAGCTTTCCAGATTTGATTTTTTTTCTTCATTCGTATAATCGGGCGTAAATTCTTCAAAGAGATTGCCTTGAACCGGGCCGTTTTCCTGATTAAATAATGTACCGGCGATAGGGGAGGCGGGTGATGATTCTTTTTTGAATATCCGTTCCATCAATGTGCGGAATTCCAGCTCTTCAAATATTTTACGCAACGTGTCCTCATCTGCTTGTTCCCGGACGAGTGAGTTCATATCGAGCCGGATAGGTACATCCACTTTGATTGTTGCCAGGAATTTGGAGAAAATAATCATTTCCCGATTCGTCTCGACTTTTGTCTTCAGTGCTCCTTTCAACTGATCGGTATGTTCAAGCAGATTTTCTATACTCCCAAACTCGGCAATTAATTTTTGGGCAGTTTTTTCTCCCACACCCGGACACCCCGGAATATTATCGGAAGAGTCGCCCATCAGTCCGAGCATATCTATCACTTGTGCCGGTGATTGAATATCGAATTTAGCTTTTACTTGTTCTACCCCCATAACTTCAAATTCTTTGTCTCCATATTTGGGGCGATACATAAATACATGATCCGTTACCAACTGACCATAGTCCTTGTCAGGAGTCATCATATAAGTAGTGATACCCTGATTGCCGGCTTCTGTTGCCAGAGTTCCGATTACATCGTCCGCTTCATATCCCGCTACCTCCAGGATGGGGATTCGGTAAGCCTTGATAATATCTTTTATAATAGGTACCGAAAGACGGATTGCTTCCGGAGTTTCTTCTCGTTGAGCTTTGTACTGTTCAAAAGCTTCGTGGCGGAATGTGGGTCCCGGTGGATCGAATGCAACTCCAATGTGGGTGGGGTTCTCTTTCTTCAGCACCTCTTCCAGGGTGTTGACGAATCCCAGTATGGCTGAAGTATTAAAACCCTTGGAATTAATGCGGGGATTTTTAATGAACGCATAGTACGCCCGATAGATAAGAGCATAAGCATCCAAGAGGAATAGTTTGCTGTTTTGATTCATATTTTTCAGTTTTTTCATGGTAAAAGTACAAAAAAATACCGTATTAACCGTTTTATTATTACTTTTGTGCTCAAATAGTGTGTGCATGGATAGCTTATCTTTAATAAAGTCCCCGATTACTACGGAGCTGGAAGATTTCAAAAATCTATTTGATAGTTCTCTGTCCAGTTCAAATCTTTTGCTTAATAATGTGATTGCTCACATCCGGCAGAGGAATGGTAAGATGATGCGCCCTATCCTTGTGTTGCTTGTAGCAAAGCTTTACGGAGAAATAAAGCCTGAGACATTACATGCGGCAGTATCCCTTGAACTTCTTCATACGGCAAGTCTGGTGCACGACGATGTGGTAGACGAAAGTACAGAACGTCGCGGACAGTTATCAGTGAATGCTATTTTTAATAATAAAGTAGCAGTGCTGGTAGGCGATTTTCTTTTGGCAACAAGTCTGGTGCATGCCGAACGTACTCGTAATCATGATATAATCGGTGTGGTAGCGTGTTTGGGACAAGATTTGGCAGAAGGGGAGATACTTCAACTCTCTAATGTCAGTAACCGGGAATACTCTGAAACTATTTACTTCGATGTGATCCGTAAGAAGACGGCTGCCCTTTTTGCCGCATGCACTAAAGCTGCTGCTCTTTCAGTAGAAGTTACCGATGAAAAGGCTGAATTTGCACGTCTTTTTGGTGAGAACATCGGAATTTGCTTTCAGATTAAAGACGATATATTCGATTATTTTGAGAGTAAGGAGATTGGAAAACCGACCGGAAATGATATGCTGGAAGGTAAGCTTACTCTACCTGCTTTATATGTACTGAATACCACGACTGATGCGTGGGCTCAGGAAATGGCCCTTAGGGTAAAAGCCGGTACGGCTACAGTAGACGAAATCACCCGTTTAATTGAGTTTATCAAGCAAAACGGGGGAATAGAATATGCTGTGAAAGTGATGTATGAATACAAAGAGCGTGCTCTTGACCTATTGCGCACTTTGCCGGATTCGGCAGTAAAGACCTCCTTGATTACCTATTTGGATTATGTGGTCGATCGTGATAAATAAGTTTCTTATCTATTTCAGTGTTCTCTTTTTCCATGGACTGTTTGGGTTCTCTGTGGCCTGACGGTAAAGACGGATGTATAGTTCCTGCTTCCTTTTTTCAGTAGCTTCCATTGCCTGTCCTAATAAGAAACTTTTTCCTACCTCAGTCCAATCATTAAAAGCTTGTATGCATTGTTGTCCGGCCGAGCAAATATAGTTCCATGCAAGGCTTTCATCTATAAATCCCGCATCATAAGCTATGCGTGTCAGGCATACCATTCTTCCCATATCCCATGCAAGTACCCCTCTTTTTAGCTCCTCTTCTCCTATTTTGAAGGTTTGATCGGCTTTTATACAAGTGATGAAATGGTGCAGATTATTGCATTTGCGGATGAAAAGTTCTATGCCGAAAAAACGTTCGCGTATCTTTTCTTCCAGTTCTTTCGGATCATATTCGGCCATTAAAAAGGGTAGGAGAATGCTGAATGAAATGCGGTCGCCTTCATCATGCAGGAAATGAATCATTTCAATAACAGCCGTTTCATTTTTGATTCCGGGGTTTCTTAAAAGAAGTTTGGATAGGGTTTCTTTGCTTGCTCCGGTTGTCAGGCTGTCTACGTAGAAGTCTTCCTGTAAACTGGGAATCAGGCTGATTAGTAGACCCGTTTCTTTTGTGCTCTCTAAATTCTCCCTTTGTTGGTTCTGGTTGAATGGTTGAAATAATGCTTGTTCTGCCATACTCTTGTTTATTTTAATTCTTTGTTAACCGAAAAGCGTGAGAACTGTTGCTCTGTATCTTTCCTGGGGCTTCGGCAAGCCGTTATGACGATACAAGCAACAGTCTCACGCTCCATTCGATATATAACAAGAGTATATACGTGAAGGTGCGTGAGACCCGTTTGCTTATTACCTTTCATAACATGAATTTTGCCGAATTCCAGGAAAAAGATAATAATTGAAACGTTCTCTAATACAATGAATTAGCCTATTCTCTGTGGGCTAATATCTGCGCAAAGATAGAAAAATTTTCTGACTTCTCTGTAGCTAACTTTAGTTTTTCTTAAATAAAAATACCGTGTCACCCCACATGAATAAAGAGGACGACACGGCATGACATATTTGATTGCTAATGTAGCCTTTAGAAAAATTTCAGCTCTTCACCTTTAATTTCAGATAAAAGAAGATTAGCCAAACGGCTGGTTCCTAAGCGAAACAGCTCGTTGCTGAGCCATTCTTTACCCAATACTTCTTTTACGATGGTATAATAAATCAATGCATCGTTTACGGTATTGATGCCGCCTGCAGGTTTGAAACCGACTTTGTTTCCTGTCTGTTCGTAGTACTCTTTGATAGCTTGGCACATTACATAAGCTGCTTCCGGGGTTGCTGCCGGTTGCTGTTTTCCGGTGGATGTTTTGATGAAATCGGCTCCGGAATACATGGATAGGATAGAGGCTTTTTTAATGTTAGAGGCAGTCTTTAAAGCGCCTGTTTCGAGGATTACTTTCAGATGGTGTTCTTTGCAAGTCTCTTTTAATTCCATGATTTCTTCACACATCGTTTCGTAGTCGCCACTCAGAAATGCCCCTACGGGAATTACGATATCTATTTCATCGGCTCCGTCAGCCAATGCCATAGCTGTTTCTGCTATCTTTACTTCGGTAAATGTCTGAGAAGAGGGAAAGCCTCCTGATACACAGGCAATGTTTATACCTTCTACCTCAAGTGTGTCTTTTACTACTTGTGCAAAATTCGGATATACACAGATAGCTGCAACGTTCTTCAGGTCAGGGAATTCATCATCAAACCGATTTACTTTTTCTGTGAATCTCATGACACTTTCATCACTGTCTGTTGTATTGAGAGTGGTCAGGTCAATACAGTTGAAAAGGAATTTCTTCACTTCTTCCGTATTGTTTTCGGGAACCTTTTTCTCGATTAATGCAGCAACCTGAACCTGTACATCAGCATCATTCAGTTGCGTGTCATACTTGGCCAATGCGGTCAGGTACTTGTCTTGAGGGGTATCATTCATTTCCATGTTCACTCAGTTTTGGATTATTGATATGTCTTTTGTTGTCTCTTTGGGTTTTCTTTTCCAGATTTCGTGCAAATGCTTCTGTGAGGTTTACCCCGGTCTGGTTTGCGATGCAAAGGAGTACCCAGAGTACGTCCGTTATCTCGTCGCTGATATCGTCTTTTTCACCTTCCTTGAAAGATTGGTCTCCATATTTACGGGCCATGATACGTGCCAGTTCGCCTACTTCTTCGGTGAGAACTGCCATGTTGGTCAATTCGCTGAAATAACGTACACCGTATTTGTGTATCCATTCATCAACGGCTTTCTGTGCTTCTTCTAATGTCATTATTCCTTGTTTTTGGTATCGATGCAAATAGTTACAGGTCCGTCGTTCAATAACTCTACTTTCATGTCGGCTCCGAATTCTCCTGTTTTCACTTCTTTCCCTAATGCACAACTCAAATCATTGCAGAATTGTTCGTAAAGTGGGATTGAAATTTCCGGTTTAGCAGCCTTTATGTAGGATGGACGATTTCCTTTTTTAGTAGACGCATGTAGTGTGAATTGACTAATAACCAATATGTTACCTTCGTCTTCAAGGATTGATTTATTCATAACTCCGTTTTCGTCGTCAAAAATACGGAGATTTACGATTTTCTTGCATAACCAATCGATATCCTCCCGGCTGTCCGTCTCTTCGATGCCTACCAGGATCATCATTCCTTTCTGAATAGCCGATTTGCAGTGCCCGTCAATCGTGACTGATGCGTGGCTGACGCGTTGTATAACTACTCTCATTCGAATTATATTGCTTAATCTTTGTTATTGCAAAGATAGCTATTTTTAATGATTATCGAGACCCTCTTTTATGATTTTTGCCTTTGATTCACCTATTATGGCTGACACTTCTTCTATGGTGGCTTCTTTGATACGTTTTACGCTCTTGAACTCTTTCAGCAGAGCGGTTTTGGTTTTCTCGCCAATTCCTTTGATATTGTCCAGGGCAGATGCTACTTGTCGTTTGCTTCGTTTATCCCTGTGGAAGGTAATGGCAAAGCGATGTACTTCATCTTGTATCTGTTCCAATAGGCGGAATAGGGGGCTATGTTGTTTGATGCCGATGGTTTGAGGTGGAAACCCGAAAAGAACTTCAGATGTACGGTGTTTGCGATCCTTGGCGAGTCCTGCAATCGGAATATCTAACTGTAACTCTTCCATTACTTGTCTGACCACCTCCATTTGCCCTTTTCCGCCATCGGTGATAATCAGGTCGGGCAGGGGGGATTCCTCTTCTATAGCGCGCTGATAACGCCTCCTGACGACCTCTTTCATTGAGGCATAATCATCAGCGCCCACAACCGTTTTGATGTTGTATTTCCGATAATCGCTTTTCGATGGTTTCGCCTTTTTAAAAACAACACAAGCTGCTACCGCATCTGTTCCCTGGATGTTTGAGTTATCAAAACATTCTATCTGCATAGGCAGTCTGTCCAAGTGTAATTCCTGTTGAATCTCTTTCATCAGGCGCATGCTACGCTGTTCCGGATTCAACTTTTCGGCTTGCTTCATCCTGTCTGCTTTGTACTGTTTCACGTTGAGTAGAGACAATTCCAACAGCTTCTTTTTGTCTCCTCGTTGAGGAATGGTGAAAGTGACATCATTCAGTTCTATCTCGATGTCAAACGGGACGATGATTTCGCGTGAAGCGCTCTTGTAGCGTTCCCGCATTTCTATAATTCCCAGTGTCAGCAATTCCTCTTTTGTTTCATTCAGTTTCTTCTTGTATTCGAAAGTGAAAGCTTGGTTAATGGCTCCGTTTGTGATATGCAGATAGTTGATGAAGGCTGACTTTTCGCCGTCTTCTTCGATGGAAAATACATCTATATTGTGTAATACGGAGCTGACAACCTCGGACTTTGAACGATAATTTTCGATTAATGCATACTTTTCTTTCACCTTTTGCGCTTCTTCGAATTTCATTTCTGCGGCAAGGTCCTGCATGCGCTCGTATAACAATCTGCTTATCTCCTGGGTATTCCCTTTCAGGATCTCTTTTATCTCGGCAATATTTTTTAGATATTCTTCCTGTGATTGCAGGCCGATACACGGGCCGGCGCAGTTCTTTATGTGATATTCAAGGCATACATTGAACTTTCCCGCACGGATATTCTCCGGTGAGAGGTTGAGGTTGCATGTACGCAGAGGGTATAAGTGTTTTATTAAATCGAGCACTGCGTGCATGGATGGGCTATGGCTGTACGGTCCATAGTACGAAGAGCCGTTTCGGATAATACGCCTGGTCTTGAATACTCTTGGAAAATATTCGTTTTGTACGCAGATGGACGGATAGGTTTTGTCGTCTTTTAGCAAGACATTGTAACGCGGCTTATATTTTTTGATTAGGTTGTTCTCAAGCAGTAGTGCATCTTCTTCTGAGTTTACCACGATATAACGTATGTCTGCAATCTTGCTTACCAATACCCGGGTTTTTCCGGGTTGATGCTCTTTGCTGAAATAGGAGTAGACTCTCCGCTTCAGGTTTTTGGCTTTCCCTACATAGATGATAGTTCCCTCTGCATTCAGATATTGATAAATGCCGGGCCTCTCAGGAAGATTTGAAACAATTCCTTTTAGATATTCGCTGGTTTTAAGTTCTTGATTTGTATCCATGAAAAAAGGGCATAGCGATTATCGCTATGCCCTGCAAATATATTCATTTTATTTATAACGACAATACTGATTGTATATCTACGTCTTGGTCATTTTCAAATACTTGTTTTCCGTTCAGTTCCTTTAACTCAATGATGAAGTTTACGTATACCTTTTTCGGATGGAGCTTTTTCACGAGGTTGCAGGCGGCTTTCATAGTACCACGTCGTTCTCGTTCAATGCATCTTTGTGTATCTGCACGGTGTCTTTGCCATATTCTTTATCGTAGCTTTCTTCCATTGTTTCGGCAGGGAGTTTGCCGGGTTTACGGATGGGGATAAATCCTGCGCCTAAGCGGGTGGCAAGAATCGGTCCCATAATGAAGCCTCTCGATTCGATGCCTACTACCTTGGTGATTCCTTTATCCTTGTACATTTCGTACATAATATCCGAAAGTTCCTGAAGACGTTCCGAATCTTTGAATAGTGTGGTTACATCGTAGAACAGGATTCCGGGGATTGGAAAATCGGGTATCTCACGGATGCTTTTGATAAGCTTTTCTTTGCTCATAATCATTCTTTTATGTTGTTTCTTTAAATGTTTTGTTTCACGTGAAACGCAGCAGTCTATCGTCCCGAAAGCACCAATAATACATTGATGTCGCTTGGTGACACGCCGGGGATGCGGCTTGCCTGGGCTATTGTTTCGGGGTCGATCTTCTTCAGTTTTTGCCGGGCTTCGGTCGAAAGTGATTGAAGGCTGTCATAGTCGAACTTACCTTTTATTTTAATACTTTCCAATCGTGCCAGTTTGTCTGCTATAATTCTTTCCCGTCCAATATAGCCTTCATATTTGATTAAAATTTCAGCGGCCTCCAGAATCTCTTCTTTTCGTTCATCTGTGATTTTATCCAGTTCCCGTTTAAATGCCGGTACATATTCGGAGATATTTTCTATTGTAATCTGTGGACGGTTAATCAAGTCGATCAGTTTGCATCCTTGACGCAGGGGAGTCGTTCCTAAATTCTCAAGTGCATCGTTTATTAATGCTGCCTTGATCGAATAATTGCGGGTAAAGTTTACGATATTTTCGACTGCTTCTCTTTTACTCTTTAATAGAGCATAGCGGTCTTCTTTTACTAATCCCAGTTTATAGGCTCTTTCTGTAAGTCGCATGTCCGCATCATCCATACGAAGTAGAATACGATATTCTGCTCGTGAAGTAAACATACGATAAGGCTCATCTACCCCTTTGGTCACCAAGTCGTCTATTAATACGCCGATATATGCCTCGTCTCTTGCTAAAGTGAAAGGTTCTCCACCGTGGCAGTTGATGTGAGCATTGATACCTGCAATGATACCTTGTCCTCCTGCTTCTTCATATCCGGTAGTACCATTTACTTGTCCGGCGAAGAAGAGGTTTTTGATTTTCTTCGATTCCAGCGTATGTTTTAGTTGCGTTGGATCGAAATAATCGTATTCGATGGCATATCCCGGACGATAAATCACCAGGTCTTTAAAAGCAGGGATCTTTTTTAGTGCTTCTATTTGGATCTCCATTGGCAATGAAGAAGAGAATCCATTCAGGTATAATTCTTGTGTGGTTTCTCCTTCCGGTTCAAGGAATAGCTGGTGTTGCTCTTTGTCGGGGAAGGTGACGATCTTCGTTTCGATGCTAGGGCAATAGCGCGGACCGATACTTTGTATTTGTCCGTTGAAAAGGGGAGAATCCGCTAATCCGTTACGAAGAACATTATGTGCTTCTTCATTAGTAAAGCATGTCCAGCATTGCAATTGCTTAAGGTGACGCACGCTGGTATTCATGAATGAAAACTTGTGAAAGTCACATTCTCCATCTTGGGTATCCATCAGCTCATAGTGTACACTTCTTCCGTCAATCCGTACGGGGGTTCCGGTTTTCATCCGGCCGTACTCAATGCCATGTTTTGCGATGGATTCGGTTAATTTATATGATGCCGGTTCTGCCATGCGTCCACCCGGGAGTTGAGTTTTTCCTACATGCATCAATCCGTTCAAGAAGGTTCCTGCTGTTAATACAATACATCTGGCGTGAAACGTCACATCCCAAAATGTTTTTAATCCCACAACTTCACCGTTTTCAACGATGATTTCCTTTACAGTATCTTGCCAGATATGAAGGTTCGGGATATTTTCTAATATTTCGCGCCAGGCCCAGATAAACTTGTTTCGGTCACATTGGGCGCGGGGACTCCACATGGCCGGTCCTTTCGAGCGGTTTAGTATGCGGAACTGGATGGCTGTCTGATCTGTTACCAATCCCATATATCCGCCTAAAGCGTCTATCTCACGTACAATTTGTCCTTTAGCAATCCCTCCTACGGCGGGGTTACAGCTCATTTGCGCTACCTTGTTCATATCCATAGTGATCAAGCAGGTTTTTGAGCCTAAGTTT
>OHGH01000896.1_pt1 | contig 12482 bp, 13 predicted proteins | sample 1567801 | NCBI WGS metagenome assembly OHGH01 (sample SAMEA3879519, study PRJEB24766) | human gut metagenome | biome: human-associated habitat; feature: feces | place: USA | collected 1985/1987
ATTTTTTCAAGCTCCTTTAAATACTTTTAGGTGTTAAATCATCATGAATCATCGCTTCAACGTTAACGTGAAACTTAGCGTTGTATTTCTTAATGACATCCATGGTTGCGTTTCTATTTACCATTTTGTAATAAGAAATCAGCCCATTAAAGTGCTGTACTTCTTCCAAATCCCAGTCCTTTCCGTCTTTCTTGGCACCGATGTAATTCGTCACCATCGCCTTGAAGGTTTTCATATTGCGCCACCCAACTGTAATCTCGTTGTTCTGGTTCCACATCAATCCCAGCATCCAGTTCTCGCTAGAATTTCGATTGCCATAGCGGGTCTTAGATTCATTCAGACAGAACGGAGCATTAAAGAACTTCAATGCTTGAATAACAATCTCTTGAATCTCCATCGGGTCGAAACTCAAGTAACAGCTGATATGCAAATCATCAGCATATCGTGTATATGTAAACTGCCGTGTCACACCGTCGGCCATTTTGAGTTTAGACAGCTTCCGACTCATAAGATGGTCAAACGGAATCATCATAACGTTCGTGAGCCACGGACTCATCGGGGTCCCCTGAGGCAAGCCGCCGCGCAAAAAGGCAAGGCGTAAAGCCATTCTTAGCTGCTCTCCCCCTTCTGAATAACGCATAATCAAATTAAACGGATAGATGGTAGACAACATTCCAAACACAAAATCGGGCGTTGTGCTGGGAAAGAAACCATGAAAATCCAAACTAACTTTCCAGTTATTAGGGAACGCCTTAACTTCCACCTCCCCAGTTTCCTGGTTAACGACAGTGCGAGGGTGTCCCGCAACGTGCGTCTTAACAGCCGTAATAATCGACCGATTTTGAATATATGCATGAGCAGCAGTATGATAATCTGCAATCATGAAACTCTTGAGCAGGTCACGCAACTCAATCAAGGCGTCGCTAAGAGTTGTATCGGGAGCGTCAATGGGCCGCCACCCACCATCTCTTTTAGGAATGGAAAAATGCCGATAGTGAACGCCCAGGTCTTGTTCGTTAATCAACACCGTCCACTTCATATTGAATTCCTTGAGCTGCTGAATCATTGCCGGCACATCCGTAAGATTCAAGAGCCAACGAGGAACGTCCTTCACGCAAATGGTTCGAGTAGAAGTCTCATCACCACTCAACTTCATCTGATTCAGATTGGATACACCCATCAAAATTTCTTCAAACGTAATCTGGCGCATCTTCGGAGGATTCCAATAAGTAACGTACATAATAATCTCCTTTTAACATCGTGATCTAAATTGGTTTGCCTGTTGACTCTTCTTCAACTACAACAAGTTAGTACGCGTCGAGTGCCATCTGCCTCTCGGGGGTCGGCCGCTTATCCTTCTTTTCCTGACTTCGAATATACCAGTTCATGCTGTACGGGGACTTGGTATTTTGTCGCCTGGCACTCACTTGGCGTATCTTTTCTCGGCCTCGGGCGTGATCTCCTTCAGTTACCTGCTTTCCGCCTCCCCGGGGTCATCTTAACAAGTTGATACAGCCGAGTATCCCGACTGCTTCCTTTTACGGAAAATTCATCACGATTTTATATATATTTTTTAAAGCGCCATCACGGATCCATCCGGCGACAGCTCATACGGATTTGCGGAAATGAATCCCTTGATTTCCCCGCTTTTCACAAAGTTGCAAAAATTCGTTACTGCCAGACACGAAATCATTCGAACAGTAGGAGCACCGCCCTGAACCACTCCACATGCCGAAACCGGCGTAGCTTCCGCCGCTTCCTCATGCGTGAAGTCCATGCTTGCCTCAAGATTTGCCACCTGAGACGGAATCTGCCAGTTCGCCGCACGAGACTGAGCATCGTACAAACCAGTTCGTACATCGAACACAGCTTGGATGTTAGGATTCATCTTATTGACCTGAACAAACTCCTTTCTAATTTCAATCGAATCGACAGCCAGGAACACATAGCCACGCATACGCTCCCCGTGCCACCCGCCCGCTTCTACCTTAACGTCCTTTTCCGCATCCGGGTTGATGCGACAAATAAGGTTTTTCACTGCGTCCACCTTGGGCTTGCCAATGTCCTCATTAAAGAACATCTGATTTGCAATGTTCTTGGCTTCGACAAAGTCAAAATCCCACAGCGTAAACTTAGTAATACCATGCCGAGCAAGCAGTTCTGCTACTGTACTTCCCACCGAGCCACACCCGATGATGTGTACACGTCCCTTGACCAATGCCGGATTAAAAATCTCTTCAATCTTACTGAGGTTCATAATGCTTCTCCTTTTTTAGTACCAATTATTGTAATATGGGGCACAACTAGAATTGCCGTAAGTATTAAGCGACTCAGCATCTTCTTTGTAATATTCCTTCAAAGAAGTTACCTCTTTGCTGTTGTTGGTATTGGCGACGCAAGAAGTTTTTTTGGATGCCGACGCTATGGTAGCGGGGACGTTCGGTCCATCCGCAACCGGCACAGTCGGTCCATAACCGCAATAGTTGGGAAAAACCGAAGGTTTGGGCGTTTGCTTTTTGACGACTTTGTCTGCTTCCTGCAAAAAGGTGTCGGTATCCAAGCCAGCCACTATCACTTTAACATCAACGCCCTCATAAAGCGTGTTCTTGACCATGTCAACCACCCGGACGGTGAATTGACTGTTCTTGTTCCAAATCATAAAGATGTAGAAATCGTTTTTGGTCAGATCATTAATCAGTCGCTTCTCGTTAAATTCATCCGTAGAGCTGGGATTTGGGGCCATATTTACATGGGAATGTCCCTGAAATCTCAACGCACTAAAATCTTCATCGGAAAGCGAGTCCTTCCAAACATCATATTCCGCCTGGTCGGTTTCCACCGTTGATGCTGTAACGACCTGCGGATAGACCAGAATCTTTTCAATCACAAAATGCTTTTCCGAAACACGATTCACAGTTCCGTGCCACGCAACCTCACAGTTGAAGTGTCGAATAAGACTGCTCATTTGCTGATACGCATCAGGGGTGAATTCCACAATAACTTGTTCAGCCACCTTAGTGGACAAATTTACCGAAATCGAAATTTTGTTGCTGCCGATATAGGTTCCAGCCGGGTTTCTTGACGTGATTTCAGACATCATACCCTGAATGACTTCAGGTGTGATAAACAGAGGTCTCATCTTTTTTACTCCTTTTTCATAGCCTCGGCATTAAGTTTTTCTACAACTTCCTTGACGGTGAACAGGTTTCCGTCCTCATCTTCCAAGCATTTGTTAGAACTACTAAAGAAACTGTCCATAAAGACTTCAACAACAGTAGAATCATCCCAGGAAATGCAAGAAGACGATGCGATAATGGTATTCAGAATACCTACATAGTCACAACGCCGTTGAGCGTCAGCGAATATTCCGCGATAACCGCCAATACATCCATAGCGAACCAGATGCGGCTGAGGCAGTCGATCCTTCATCATTCCTCTCTTATTAAGGGCCTCATCATGAGAATCAATGGGCATCACGTGTCCATCAGAATACAGCCGCCACGAGCAATAAACACGTACCTTGAATCTCCGCTCTTCCCAGATGGCCAAAAACAAGCGCTTGGTTTCCTCAAAGGTATAAGGACTATACGAAAACACATAAGAGTCACTATCGGCGGCAGAATCAGCATTGGCCACATAGCACGAAAATGCATCCTCGTCGTAATCGCAAAGATACGTAGTTACACCGAAACGAATGAAAGTAGCGCCGTGCTCATTCTTCTCAAGCACAACCAAACCATTGCCGTGCTTGTCGAGCGCGCACATCTTCAGGAAGTCAACCATTTCGCTTTCCATCTTGTCAGACTTGGTAGCTTGATTCCGAGCATAAATAAGATTCATATTGTTCTGATTAATTTTCTCCGTCAGCTCACGAATACGAGTGTAAATACGGTCAATATCATTCTGGAGACCGCGATTTTCCTCTACCACAGATTTAATCTGACTTTCAATATTAATTTTACAGAACCCCGCGAGAGTGTTACCAAGCATCTTTCCATAAAAATCTGCGGCGTTGTAATAAGCTTCCATTGCCGCAGTAAATTGCTTGTCATTGCCCTCATACAGATATCTGAGAGCCAACAGCTCATCGTCTGTGGGTTTCAAGTCTCCCTCAAAACACCAAGGAAACAGCCGGGTCATACAACTCGCCGCCATCTGCATAATAGGATGAGTTGGATAAGCCTTGCTGATGATAATAACGCATTTCTTTTCAACGGATTGGAATACATAAGTCCCTCTAGTTTTGTCAACGTACAAGCTAACATCACTGAGAAGGTCCCATCCCATGTCTTTCAGTTCCTGGATAATGTCGTCAAAATTCTTTTCAAACGGTTCATCATTGTGGAACATAAACACAATTCCCGTTTTGCCCCTATTGAAAACAGAATAGTTCCCTTTTACGTCCTCTAATTTGATCTTGTCCGTTTTTTTCACATCAACAATCTGAAACCGACCACATGCTTGATTCAGGCGACTTTCAGACATCAAGAATCGAACAGCAGACAAGAAACTGTTGTCCTTGGTTGTGCTGATAGAGCATCTAATGTCAGGATAGAACTGATCGATACAGTCTCGTCCCATCATAGAATCAATGATATTCACAGCCATATAAAAATCCTCCATTTGCTGCTTTGCACCTGTTCATTAAGCCCGATATCGGACACATATAAGCGGACTTTTCCCGGTCCGCGAGCGGGTTGGTGCAAGCTAACTATGCTGCAATGTAATTCAATTCAGATTAGGCGTTGTCCATCTTAACCACCGAAGTCAGGAAGCAGGCATCGTAAATACCCAGCTCGGTCAGGGGCTTAGAGAAGTCATCACCGCGCAGGACACGGCTGTTAACCTGCCACTGATTGTTGCCAACATTGATGCCATACATCTCCAGGATGTCATTGACGGTAGTAGTGGGGGCGACCATCTTGGTCTCGCGGATAGTAGAAGTCTTAATAGAAACCTTAATCATGATAAAATTCTCCTTTTAATGTAAAAAATATTTTTTCTTCTTATAACAAATGCCGGACGTATTGCGTTGGAACATCCGGCGTGAAACCAATCAAACGGAATTACTCGCCAACAACAACCTCATCAGATGCAACCTCGTCATCTGCGAGAATCCCATCGTCAAAAGTGACGGAATCGTTCATAGTGGCCTCATCAGCGGCAATCCCAACCAGAGCAGTCTCAATCTGCTTCTCAACCTCGTTGGCATAAACAATGCCCATGCCAATTTCCTCGCGAATCCACGCCTGAATCTCATTCTTATTTTCCCGCCACTTAGGAATCTGGATGGTCATGATAGCATGAGGAGCGCCGATAATGGTATCCTCATTGAACTGGAACCCATTCTTAGAATAATACGCCTCAGGGCCGGTGGTGATAGAGAACACCAGATCCTTCTTATCCCCCTCGCCCTTATACAGGTTCAGCGCCTCGTGACGGAACTTATTGACCTTATTGATAGTCTTCATGTCGTAGTCGGAAACGATGAACAGAGTGTTGAACTTAACAATAGCCTTCATGATTTTTCTCCTTTAATTTAAAAAATGTATATGCAAACGAGCCGATTTACTCGTTTTGCCAATGCAAATGCAGCAGCAAATCATCAAGATCCGCAACTGCTTCATCCCATGTGTCGGCGCTCTGGACAAACTGGCCACTATCCGCCAACACGATTTCATAGTGGCCGTCAACATACTTGATATTCATATAAATACCTCCGACAGCTTGCACCTAATTGCAGTTAATCCCAAAATAAAAGTGGACAATATGAGGAATTGTTATTAGGATCTAACTCCCAACATTCCTCATCCAACCAAGGAATATGAGTTGCTCCACTCTCAAAGGGTTCAATCATATCAACAATAGGAACACCCTCTTTAATATCCACAACAACGCCGCGCCTATGATAGTTTGGGTCTTTAGGATTGATGCGCCCCCCGACTCGAACAGCGTCTCCAATTTTGAAATTCACTTGCACCAACTCCTTTAATATGAATACGGAAACAAAATGTCAGCAACACTTCCAAGCAGTTCGTCGAGTTTTACCTTGACATCTTCCGGCATAGCAGCATCACTTCCAATATCTTCGCAGATTGCTACAAGATGCGACAGATACGAACTTTCGTTCTCATAATGCTTAATGATCTTGCCTCGATTTTTCAGAAACTGAAGCCACTGTTCATTATCGAGATAAAATGCGCCGGGCTTAGTCGAAACATTGGCTTTTTTGAACACCAGTTCGACCATCTGGCCAAATCGAAGTTCAGGATTCTCAGCCCACCACTTGGCGAACTCGTTTGCAATAAGATAGACTTGATTCAAATCAGACATATTAACCTCACTTTTAGCCTTAATCAACATCAATCCCTGTAATCTCCTTGAAGATTGCCTTGTCAAAGTTCGGAATTTTCATGATTACATTCTTCTTCCGCTGATCCAGCAAACGCCACCAAATAACGGCGGATTCGGGATTATCCAGTTCTTTCAGATAACCGCCCGTTGTTTCAGCTTCTGGGTGTGCTGCCTTTTCTTCATCGGTCATATCCGACAGGTAAACCCATTCAAGAATATCCCCCTGAATCTGATTCATCAGGTAACGGGCTTCACTATCCAGCCAATCACGATATGTCCAGCTTGACGGCTTATTGAACAGGTGAATTGTAGGTTCAACAGTATTAAAACAACCGTTGGAAAAGTTGGTATTGTTCCAATCGCCACTGTTACAGTCGCCGCTGTTCCGATTGCCGCTGTTCCAGCCGCCGCTGTTACAATTGCCGCTGTTCCAATTGCCGCTGTTCCAATTGCCGCTGTTCCAATTGCCGCTGTTACAATTACCGCTGTTACAATTACCGCTGTTCCGATTGCCGCTGTTCCGATTGCCGCTGTTACAAAGTCCGGCGCAACCTTTCCCGGTATTCACCATTTCAAGCAGTTCAGCCCACGGAATTTCACGGATGATTTCCAGCTTATTAGTGGCGCACTTATCGCCTTTTTCAACAACCGTTCCGTATGCTGCTACTTCCGCAACATGGTTATCCGGATTGAAATTGTAATAATTGAAGCAGTCAGCCGCCACTTTGCAGAAGTGCATCCCCGCATTGCAGACAGACGGGTTTACATCCTCTTCAAAAGTGCAGGGGCAAGTGTACTGTTTCGTGTTCCCGTTAGGGCTGCAAGTCCAATCAGGATTGAACACCTTATAGCCTTTAATCATTTTTCTTCCTCCAAAATAATGATTTCATTCGTACTGGAGCGGCCAACGAGACTTGAACTCGCAACATCCTGCTTGGAAGGCAGGCGCTCTACCATTTGAGCTATGACCGCATAACGCCAGGCTTACAAAGAACCTGCGCACCCCGAAGGGCGAGCCTGGATCAGCAGGCGGAGGAAAGCAGCGCCTTAATAGGCGCTAGTGTCGGTAGTGGGACTCGAACCCACACTTCATAACGAAACTTGTTCCTAAGACAAGCGTGTCTGCCATTTCACCATACCGACATAATAGTGGGCCAGGCGGGATTTGAACCCACAATCCATCGTTTCAGGCGCTCCGTTTTAAGCGGAGTGTGTCTCGCCAGTTGCACCACTGTAGTTTATCAAAAGCAGGATTGCGTACCTGCTACGACTTGTTCAGTCACGGCAATTCACGTCTGGAATCCATGAATCACTTGCTGGAGAAAAGGAGACGTATGAAAGAGGCGGCGAACAATCCTACTGAACACATCATCAAACGCTATGAATGAGATTACTGCCACAAGGACGGGCAGTAATAAATTTTTGTGTTTCATCTTACTCCTTGATTTCTTTCGTTTCGATTCGATCAGTCTCAACCCAATCGTCGTCAGAGAACTCTATGCTCCCCGATTCCCAACCGCACTCTGCAATCTCCTGAGCTTCTTCCCTAGTGCCGGCTTCAACTTTTGCGGGATACGACATTCACACGTAAGCAGTACATTCGAACGTTGGCATTTTATTTATTCCTCCACTTCAAATACCATATAATACATGTGATTATCTTCACCGTTATCAACCGCAGCTCCGATAACATACTCAGGATATGGGGTCAGAGCACACCCACAGAAGTCCGCATAAGAATCGGCATTGATTCTCGTTGCGTTTTCATACCGTGCAGCTTCATCACTTGGCATACCATCAAAGAACTTCTGATAGCTACGGTCAGCAAAATCAATCGCATCACTTCTTGACTGGAACGCTTTATCGAAACTTACTGATTTGTAAATGTCAACCTTTTCATTGGTGTAGTCGCTTACAACAATGTACATCTAAATCACTCCTTTAATTGACCTGTTGGTATTCGTACAATAAGTGGTGCGGCGTACTGGACTTGAACCAGTGACAACCGACTTATGAGGTCGGAGTTCTGCCAACTGAACTAACGCCACAGAGAGGAGGATTTAACCATGTAACGACACCAGCTGAGTACATTACATTCGGCTTACGAACTTTGCGAAATGCAACTTACAGCATCAGTGGTTACAACCAAAGCGCCTTAATACCCTGTCCTTTGGTGTCCATCCTCAAAGACTGCCCTTTTAAATTCACTCTCCGCCAGCCTGGGCACCGACTAGACTAGACCACAACTCAGGTCATCCAATAGCCTACTTTCATTCCCAACCGTCCCTGTGCGAGGAGCTACCTCGTCGTAGTCTGTTTAGATGATTTCGGGCTAGGCGTTATGACAAGTCGAAGCGGGGACTTTCTTGCCACGGTGGAATTGCGCCACCCCATCGAAATCAGTCTACAACTGAATCGAATCGAACCTAGCTGCGCCTTAACGGCGCTGGTCCGGGCAGCGGGATTTGAACCCACGGCCTCCTCGTCCCAAACGAGGCGTGCTGCCAACTGCACTATGCCCGGTTAAAGTGCTCCAGATGGGACTTGAACCCACATGCTTTCGCAGAAGTTTTTGAGACTTCCCTGTATGCCAATTCCAGCACTGGAGCATGGTATCCTACATAGCTGCGACACGAATCAAAGTCGTGAGGGGGATCGTATTTCCCCACTATGTAGGAGTGGTTGGGATAGTTGGACTCGAACCAACGATCGGGGAGTCAAAGTCCCCTGCCTTAACCATTTGGCTATACCCCATTGTTGTGGGTCCGTTTTTCTAAACGGTTTCCTTAAACATATGCCGCCGACGGGAATCGAACCCGTACTCTGTCTCCAGAAAGGGATTTTAAGTCCCTCGTGTCTGCCAGTTCCACCACGGCGACTTATATATGCCGGTCTTTCCCGGCTGTCAGCCCTCTAGGGCACGGAGGAAGAAAATATCTTAGTTTTGTTCCAGAATCAGCGCCTTAACTGCTTCCTTAAAGGAATCCAGGCCACGAGCGGAACGATAAAACACCTCAGTCGTGCAGCACGGATTGCGCCCAACAGAACGACGGAAAGCCCGCGTCAACTTCTTGACCTCATCCCGCCCATACTTCTTATAAATGCAACGATAAGTCTTAGACTTTTTGGCACTCTCATCGCCAATAAGTTTAGCGAGTGGATTAACCATCCCGGACATCACGTTGGGATGATAAGTCATAGACACAATCGGGTACACACTCTTGCGAGCGGTTTCGAGATCTTCCAGCGCCTGCTCCTTGGTGTATGTATTCGGAATAGCGGAAGCCTCTGCAATACGTCCAGCCGTTACCGTTCGTTCAATCGCTTCCTTGGCTGCTTCCTGATTACTTGCATTTCCCTCATTGGCTTCTGCTTCAACCTCTACTGCATGGACTTCGATTTCATGAGACTGATTCGGAGGGGCACAAAGCGCGCCTACCTTTGGACACTCAACTTCTACACCCAACGTATTCACATAAAGGTCACGCATGAGGCAGTCAAAGATACTTTTGTACATGGACGAATCTTCAATCGCATCCAGATTGCTAACGGTTCGGAGGTCATCGATTCCCCACTTCTGTGCGTAAATCTGTTTCTCGTAGCGGCGGGACCATGTGTAGTCCCGCCACAAGACATCATAAATATTGGTATACACATCCGACACTTTGATTCCCTTATGGGCCGCGATTGCAGTTGCATAACGGTACATCTCTTTGCGCCACGGGGATTTCTTTTCGGGAATCGTAGACGCTCCCGCCTGAGTAGGACGAGACGGATGAGCAGGTGCCTGGCTACCAGCCTGCAAGCCTTTCAGCATAGACACAACTGTATCGAGTCTGTTGTCCAGCTTGTTTATAATTGCAGTTAACTTGGCGAATTCTTCAGGGGTGATGGTTTTGCTCGCCCCTTTTCCATAGGAACCAGTTTTACGGATACTGGGCAGTACCTCGTTAGTTACCCAGCGCTTGAAGCGCTTGGCGCGCTCCAGCTTGCTGGACATCACCAGGGAGTAGAGTCCGCTTTCGTTGATGATGGTCATTTCCTGCTGTCCAGAGGGTGTTCCGATTTGGAACCCCCTTTTATCTTCATCATCAACATGGTCATAAATCGCTTTTCGGGCAACGCTGTACCCCAACGCTACCGCCACGTCCCTACCCACGAACCACGGCGCATCCTCAATAATCAAAATGCGGATGTTGCCGAACTCAGGATTATAGAACAGCTGGCCCGCCATTCCTACATTTGTAATGTTACCATTCATTTTCTTCCTCCCAGCTCTGTCGAGCCTGTGTCTAATTGCAGTTAACATTATGCCATTAAAACGCATAGTTGTCAACCGTAAAATTCAACAAAAACTAATGTGGATATTCGGACAAAAATACATATTCATACGATCTAAGCTGGTTTACTCATCCACTGAAGGGCTTCACTCCGCCATTGATGCCGCGTGTTCAACCTCCTTGTGGCCATTTCGCTTGGATTTGGGGATCCCGAACTGTCTATGTTGGGGGAGCTTGCAGCTAAATCTGCGTTTACTACCCTTATCGCTTGATTCGATTTGGCTTGCAACTGCCGTTCACTGGCGGCTTCTATCATTTAGGTCCTACCCGATAATCCTCCTTTCTCTGGGCGGCCGGGTCACATCATTCTGACTAGTCGAAACAGCCGAGTAACCCGGCTGCTCCTAAATAGGAAATTCATCGTATGAACAGTATTTTTTATACACAGATCTAACAAGCATTTGCAGGCGACGGGCGGACTCTGGATCCAGTCTTTGCCTCTCTTCCAGCGCTGTGGATCTTGGAGTTCGATGCCTCGTTCTGCACGTTATGACGCATTTTTATTTCTGCTATGATTTTTAAACATCGTTTGTTTTTCCAAGGATTGATGGTATTTGGCTTATAGTGCGCGAGCCTCTCTTCTGATCACACTCGGCAGCCACTCCTTCGTTCTAACAAATCGATACAGCTGAGCAACCCAGCTGCTCCCAGAAAACGGGAAATTCATCTGTGTATGTAATACTTACCCCCTCATGTGCGCATTATGCACGCACGTCCGCGCACATACACGCATGAGGGAAGAGTGATTAGGTGAGCGCGGTCGAACCGAGAGCTTACACCTCAGTATCGTTTTCGCTCTGGTGCTTGTTGCCCCAAAACCGCATCCGTGCCATTTCAGCTCTTTCCGCCCTTGACTTTTCTGACAATTTCAAGGGCCTCCTCAGCTTAATCAACTTCTTAGGGACAACGTACTCTACTCCGTAATCGTCCGCAATTTTGTGGATGACAACGTCATCAGGGAACTCTTTAGCGAGAGCGGCTAGTCGTCTCTGCATTGAAGGACTCATCGTGAAGATGCTGGCGGTGTCCTCTGCCTCGTTCCAGTTGATGGTCGTCTCCTTTTCGACGTTCGGAATGGACATTTTGACCTCCTTTTAAGCTTTGTGAACGCATTGCAAGCCAGCGAAACCGTTCAGGATGCACGGATTGGGCTTGTTAGTCCTTTAAATTCCAGTGTTCTACACATTGCAAGCGTTCGGTAATGATTCTATACCCCTCGACCACTTATGTTTGAAATCTCTTGAATTTAATGGGTCAAAAAGGGCAAGTTGAGCACCCCAGTCGTTTTGTGCCAGGGAAATGCAACGACTGCGATCGCGTTACAGGCATCTCAGAGCCGTTTTAACGCGTTTTAACTGCCGGTAATGTAAACACACTAGCAACCGACTAAACCCGTCTCAGGCGGCCTCTTTGCCGCATGTACGCAAATGCGGTTAAGCTGTGGCCTATGGACCCGAACGGATCACCGCCACCCCTCCTTTCGTTGTGAGCGTCGAAATGGGTGGGGACGAGTAGCAAAAGAAAGAAAGAGAAGTTCCCTCTCCTTCCTCTCCTCTCTTCTTCCTCTCCTTCTCCCGTCCCCCCTTAATGGTCCCCTTCCCCTCTCTCCTTTCATTCTCTCACCCTATCCCCCCTATAATCCCCCCTTCCCTCATCCACATCATCATCACACCACACTATCCTCACCCTCAAGAGAAAGAAAGAAAAGATCTGCGCCGCTACCGCGTCGCCCCTGGCAGGGGCCTTGGTTTGGGCTTTTGCTTGGGTTTGGGTTGGGCTTGGGTTGAA
>OHGH01000898.1_pt1 | contig 12467 bp, 7 predicted proteins | sample 1567801 | NCBI WGS metagenome assembly OHGH01 (sample SAMEA3879519, study PRJEB24766) | human gut metagenome | biome: human-associated habitat; feature: feces | place: USA | collected 1985/1987
GGCTGTAACTGTTATAATACATGGATACCACAACATCTTTAAATACCGTATAGCCAAGCACATTTCCGACTAATGCGGAAATCAGGGTAACGATAACCGGCATAGACAGATAATGGCGTACCAGCTCCCCTTTCGTATAGCCGGACGCACGCAATGTTCCGATCGCAGATGACTCTTTTGTGATCGTATTGCTGATCGTAACTGCAAAAATAAATGCGATGATGACAATCAGAATATCAAGCAGCACACCTCCCATTGCCTCATCAGAGCCCATGTCGTCGGTTGCAAAATGAATCGCCGGATTCGCATATTTTGGCACATAATCTTCAATCTCATTGTCATTTACCACGGTCTGTGTGAGCAACGCCCGCATAAAATCATCCGACTGGTTTTTCTCTTCTTTTTCATCTGACGGCTCATTTTCATACTTCCATGCATAATCGTAATGAATCGTCTTATGTAACTTTGCAAATCCCTCATCTGTTACCATTGCAACGTTAAACTTTAAGGCATCAAACATCAGATCCGTGCTTTTTTCGTGCAGTGTGGAATAGTTGACATATGCGATCAGACCAACGACCTGATATTTTTCTTCTCCGACTGTGATCTCATCGCCGACTTTTATCCCGACATTGTCAGCATGCATACGGTCAATGGCAATTTCATCCTCTTTTTCCGGGAAACTTCCGTCCATCAGGCATGCAAAATTGATATCATCTGTCTTTGCAAAAACACGGACTGTTCCATCCGAAGTTCCGTCGTTGTCATGATCTTCCTCTTCATCCCTGTAAAAATTTTCATACAGATGAACCGGAGTTTCCTTAAAATCAGGATCGTTCAATTCATATTTTTCTTCTGCATCCGCATATTTCTCGTTGATCTCATCTAAAACCTTGTTCCAGGCTTCGTCGTATGCTTTCTCATATGCCTCGTCATGTACCTCATCAAACGCTTTCTCATACGCCTCGTCATGTGCCTTAGGATATGCTTTTTCATATGCTGTATCATAGGCTTTGTTGTACTGCCCGGACTGTTTTGCCTGTGCCACTGCTGTATCAAGCATAACTCCCGCAGTTGTTTCATCAAGTCCCTGCGCCATCAGCATCTGCTTTATCTGTGCATTAAAAGAAACATCAAATTCTGACTGGAACTCTGCATCAAATTTTTCCTTAAATTCTGTTTCAAACTTCTCATCAAATTCTTTTTTGAACTTTTCTTCAAATTCACTATCGAACTTTTTATCCAGCTTCTTTTTTGCCTCATCAATGTAATACTGTCTGACATCTGCTTTATCGCCTGTCTTAATTGCATCAAGCAGTGTTTCGTCTGCTTTCTTTTTTAATTCAAAGTGTCCGTCTTCCAGCTTGTATCTGCCAACACCCTCATCAGCCGCTGTCATCATGCTCTCGTTTGCAACATACATGCCGGACACAAAGCCGATCATCAGAATCAGGAACAGACTTACCACAAGATACTTTTTCCAGTCTCCTGTCAGTTCCCTCGGTATTCGTCTGATAAGCGGATTTTTGATTTTTTTCTTTTTCATACTAATCTCCATTCTTGCGCTGTTTTTAAGCGCATCACAAGTTTGTGCGGAGCACAAATCTTGCGTGTGAAAAATGTATTTTTCACACTATCTCCATTCCTGCGCCGTCTCCAGCGCATCTTATGTTTGTGCGCCAGTACAGCTCCCTACCACTCCAGATCTGCCGCTGAAATTTTATGTTCATTGATATCGTTATGACGCACTGCCCCATCACGGAGTTTGATGACATGGTCTGCCATATGCCGGATTGCCTCGTTATGTGTAACCATGATAACTGTATTACCATATTTGACATTGACATCCTCAATCAGCTTTAATATTTCCTTGGAGGTATTGTAATCAAGTGCTCCGGTCGGCTCATCACAGAGCAGGATATCCGGATTTTTCACAATGGCACGACCGATGGAAACTCTCTGCTGCTGACCACCGGAAAGCTGGTTCGGCAGTTTGTGCCTGTGCTCATAAAGTCCCAGCGTATGTAATAAATCGTCAATATCGAGCGGACTGTCTGATAAATATGCACCGACCTCAATATTTTCCTTGACATTTAAATTTGCGATCAGGTTATACATCTGAAATACATAACCTAAATGTTTTCTGCGGTACTGTGTCAGCTTCTTCTCTCCGAGTTCTTCTAACTTATCGCCGTTGATGGAGATATAACCGGAGTCCGCACTATCGATTCCACCGATAATATTGAGAAGCGTCGACTTTCCGGAACCGGATGGTCCAAGCAGCACACAAAATTCTCCTTTTGCCACGGAAAAATTCATTCCCCGAAGTACTTCCTGTCGGGTCTCCCCGCTTCCAAACCCTTTTTTCAGATCAACAATTTCCAAAAATTTTCTTTCTTCTTCTGACATATGTTCCCCTTTCCCATTGCAGAATTGTTCTTACATCCTTATCTATTCTGAATGGTGTTAAAGTCTTTTCTTACTTTTGTTAGTGTTATCTAACTTTTGTTTGTATTATATCACAGCTTTTCCAGATTACAAGCAAAAAGACGATTCCTTTTGTCAGAATCGTCTTTTTGCCTTATATAATGTCTTTACTGTCTGTTTCACTGTAAATATTGTTCTATTTGTCTGACAGATTTTCCTGTTATATCTGCCATTTTCTCTATGGAATAACCATGCTGCTTCATATTGTAAATCATTTCTGCTAGAGTTTCTTCTCTGCCGATTTTGATTCCTTCACTTTTTCCAATCTCGATCCCATCACTTTTACCAGCTTCATATTCTGCCTTTCGGAGCTTCTTTTCTTCCCACTCTTTATCATACTCTAATATACTTACCATCTTTACCTCCGAGCGATTCTTCCGCAAGAAATCGACTAAGATTCCTTCTTTGATGCATTCCGTGATTGCCCTTTCAACTGCATCATTCAAATTCTGCGCTGATGCATATTTTCGGACTCTCGCAACATAAATGGCATATTCCTTCAATGTCTGACACTGTTCCATCAGGTCTTTGTTGTGTCCTTCGTTCACATTCAGCATCAGAACTTTTAACTCTAAATCCGGCTCTCCAGCCAGATGCTCATATGCTGATGAAAGTTTCAGTTCCATACGGTCTTCTACGTCATCGGTTCCATTGTAAAACACCATAAACTTCGGTGCCGGAATCTTCTGCAACTTTGACGAATACAGTGACTTATCATTCAGATACTGCTGATACTCGATTCCAATATAGATCAGATCCCGCAATGGTATATTGGGATTGATCGTCGACTGATGCTCATAGAGATAAATATTCGTCTCTAACATAAATGCCAGATCATTTTTCATTCCCATATAGATTGCGTTTTCCAACGTGACGATCTTAAGGGCTTCCGCATTCTGATAATGGCTTCCGGTCACTGCGTTGTACAGGGATAAGAGATTTTCTTTCTCTGAAAACAGCATGCGGAATACAGTGTCTTTGTACTGACGGTTGGCTGTCGGCGTCTTTTCTGATACCTGCTCACTCTTCTTCATATTCAGTTCCTCCTGTGTGCAGGAGGCTCATCCAGATCTCCTGCTTTTCATTTCTGTGGATAAAAAGCATAGATTTCTGAAATGTTTTTTTGAATTTTAGACGGATATATACATCCTGATAGTCATACAGACAGAATTGCCGGATTCGTAATTATAGCACCGGATAGATGTCTGCATCGTAGAAATATGCTTTGAGTTATTTTATCATACGTCATCCTTAGTATGCAACCAATTTGAAATTTCTTGTGCAGGTTGTACAAAAACAAAGTTACTGTTCACAGGTTACCCTGCGGACTGTAACTTCGCAGCCCCATGTAAAGTTTTGCTTCGCAAAAGGGGCTGCTCACCCCCACATCACGTTCATACGCACCTGAACAGCAAAGTGTTCAGGTGCCGAGTGAACAGTAACAAAACAAGCTGCTATTTTTAAAGAAAGACAGTGTCCGGCTGAATATCAATCCGGACACTGTCTTCCCTGTCATTTTCTGACAGTTACACACTTTAAATTTTTCTATTTACTGACCTTAACTTTTTTCATGGATGAATGTTTTCCATACACTTTTTTGCCCGTGGAATCCATTTTATAAGCCCGGATGCGCACATAGTATATCTTTCCTTTTTTCAGTTTACTTATGGTATAGGATGTCTTCGCCGTGTTTTTCTTTGTGACCGCCTTTTTGAATTTTTTATCCGTACTGTAAGAAATCTCGTAACCTTTTGCGCCGGATACTTTCTTATATTTCAGTAAGATCTGTTTACTCTTGCTGTTTTTCGCAGACGTAAGAGAAGCCTTCGCCACTTTTACTTTTGTCCACTTTGCATACAAAATGTAATCGGATTTTGCGCTGCTGCTGATACTTGTGATCTTCTTTTTAAATTTTGCATCCGTATACCAGCCTGCAAATGCGTATCCTTTGCGGGACGGGTTTTTCAGTGTTACTTTCTTTCCATAATAAGTTGACGGATTCGAGGCATTGTTTTTACCTTTATTCAGTTTGTAGGTAATTTTATATGGTACTGTAACCGTACAGGATGCCTGATAACTACTATTTTCAGACGAAGTCACCGTGATCTTTGTTCTGCCCGGTGCCTTTGCTGTCACACTGCCGTTGGCATCCACGGTGGCAATCTTTGTATTTGCCGATTTCCAGACTACCTTTTTGTTGGACGCATAAGACGGTGATACAGTCACATTTAAGGTGAGTTTCTCTCCTCTTTTTACCTCTGCTGATGTCCTGTCTAAAGTTATTCCTGTTACTTTCGCCTTTCCGGTAACAGTCACATAGCAGACTGCATATTCATCACTGCCATCCGTTGCCGCCGCCCGGATTTTTGCTTCACCCTCCGATTTTGCAGTGACACGTCCGCTTGCAGAAACCTCTGCCACTTTCGTATCAGAAGAAGTATATTTGAGTTTTTTATTTGTGGCATCCGAAGGTGAAATATATGGTTTCAACTGATAGGTTTCACCAGCTTTTAATTCGATCTCATCCTCATCAAATTCGATCCAGTCTATCAGCTGCGGTACGGTTATCTTACAGGCAGCTTTTACATTTCCAGCCGTTACCGTAATGACTGCTGTTCCAACACCACATATCTCCACATATCCGGTATCCGAAACAGTAGCAACCTCTTCATTGGAACTTGTCCATACCACTGCATCTGTGAAATTCAAAGGTGCGATCGTCGCTGTCAGCTGGAAATCGTCATAGCGCTCCGCCGTTTTTTCTGTAATATCCAGACTGACTGAGGTTGCATGAATATCCTGTGTGACGTACTTGATTCCTTTTCCGTTTGCATAAGTCTGGGCATAGCAATCAGACGGACCGTACATCGTCATTTTCTTTGGATAGGAAAATGCATTTGATGCGATCGAAGTTGTGTTGCGCGGGACTGTGATCTGCGTCAGCTTCGTGCAGTTGACAAATGCACTGTCACCGATCGTGGTCACATTGTAAGGAAGCACGATGGATGGCAGAACTGTGCAGCCGTAGAATGTCTGGCTCTCAATTTTCTTTAACTTGCTGCCTAATGTAATATCGGTCAGGGCTTCACATCCATAAAATGCAGAACTTCCAATAGACGAAACGGTATCCGGCACCACTGCCTTTTTCATGGCTTTACAGTTTTTAAATGCATTGCTTCCTATTTTTTCTACCCCGGATGGAAGTATTGCTTCCGTTAAAGATTCACAGCCGGAGAATGCGGAATCTCCGATTGTGGTCAGGGTGGATGGGAAGTTGATGGTGGTTAACTTTTTGCAGCCGGAAAACGTGTCTGATGCTGTTTCTTTTAGTTTATCTGGCAGATGTACCTCAATGAGATTTGTACAACCAGAGAATGCAGAATTACCTATGGAATCAACTGTATCTGGAATATTTACTTTTGTTAATGAAGTACAATTTGTAAATGCATTATTTTCTACATTTTTTACGCCATTTGAAAAATATACATTTTTCAAATTAGTGCAATCTGCAAATGTATAACGTTCTATTTTTATAACACTAGCCGGGATACTTATTTCTTCTAATCCTGTACATCCTCGAAATAGATTATTAGATATCTCTTTTGTTCCTTCTTCGAAAATAATTTTCTTCAATCCCGAACATGCCCCAAATGGTCCATGATATGATGCATAACCACTATTTCCACAATTATCTAAACTCTTTGGTATTTCAATCTGTGTTATTTTTTCACAACTTCCAAATGCCCTTCCTCCCATATACTTCAAACTTTTGGATAATGTCACATTTGATAAGTTAGTACAATTGTTAAATGAATATGCTTCAATTTCCGTCACACTATCCGGTATCATCACCGTCCTCAAATCCGTCCGGTTCTCAAATGCCCTATCTCCGATTGCAACAACCTCATGCCCGTCAATCTCCCCCGGAATATAAAGTGCCGTCGCATTTCCACTATATCCTGTGATCGTAGCCCTGTTTGCATCGTCAAGTGTATAGGTATAAATCGGTACGATTGCACCGCCTGCACCTGCTCCTGCATCAAAATAGCTTCCTACGCCCGCCGGATTGAAATATCTCGAACCTGGAGATGTCCAATAACTTGTCCAGCCTCCCTGTGCGGCAAATTCTTTTCCACGCGTGCATGATGTCCGAAGTACACCGTCCTCAATATGATAGTACACGCGCACCGGACTGTTATTCTTTCCCCAGATCTCTATACTTTTGCTAAAGGTCTTTGATGCAATACCAACTCCGATCTTTGCACTTGCCCCCACCGATGCATACAGATATGCAGCCTGTGACGCGCAGTATGTCGGTGTTCCGGAACTGTACCTTACGTATTTGATGTTCATACGTGCACCGGTTTTTGCATAAATATCTCCGCTGACAATTCCGAGCGTTGCTTTTGCAGAGAGTACAATACCTGTGGTCAGATCTGCTTCTGCTGAAAAGGAAAATCCTTTTTTATGACTGTTTCCAACTATACGGAATCCGTCCGAATACGCAAATCCGGCTTCAAATTCCTTTTCCACGGTAAGCGTTGCTTCCCCGGAAAGATTATATTCCATTGCCAGTGTCAACATACCAACACCGCCGAGCGGCACTGCCCCTAACGTCAGTGTGTGGTTAATATCTTTAAATGCATCCCCTTTTACATTGCAGGAGTATTCCATATCTCCGCTGACTGAAAAATAATAGTCATTATTATTCAGACTGTAATTTACTTTCATGTTTGAAATCACAACACTTACTGTCGCTGTGACATCATCTGAGACGGAAATCGTTTTATCTGCACGCAGGGTATTGTTTTTATAGGATATCCCCCTTGTCATACCTTCTGTGACTGTAACACCATTTACCACATATGTTTCTTCATCTGCCGGAATAAATTCCGTCATATCAACATCCAGTTCGCCCTGCTGGTCAACATTTAAAACCGCGCCATCATCCGCATCTGAGGTTGTAATATATGTTGTAGTTCCGTCTGTCCGTACACTTTCTGCCTTATATGCCATGACAATATCGTTAACATACACGGCAAATGTTGTTCCCTGTTTGATCGTAACCGGACAGTTTTCGATCATAACTATTCCATCCACATCAATAGATACGGCTGTTCCCTTTGGTACAACAACTACTCCGGACGCAAATGTACAGGTATTTTCTTTTCCGGTCTCTATCTGCGCATCTGCCAAAACCTTTTTTGCATCCGCGATCATTGCATCATGCTCTTCCGTGGTAAGTGACTGTTCCGGGAGAAATTTACCGGCAGCAACCGTAACCCATCCTCTGTCGATTGCGATCTGTGCTGCTTCCTTATATGTAACATCTGCTGTATCCTGATAAGTATAACTGTCTGTTTCCGGCACAAAGCCAAGCATCGTATTCATGGTCTGCGCTGCAAATTCACGCGTCACTGCATCTTCCGGTCGAAATTCTTCTCCTGCCTCAAGATCGATCATTCCGAACTCGCATGCCACCATCACATCACGATAAAACGAATCATCCGTTGATATGTCACTGTAATAATTATCCGGATAATTATCCTCATCTACCGTAAGATCAAATAATGTTACCAGTTCCTGTACCCAGTCGATACGGCTGATCTCATCACCTGATAATGCCCTTTTTAAAATCTCCTCTGTACTCTCCGTTTCTTCCGTAACGTTCTCTGTTTCAGCCTGTTCTGGCTCTTCTGTGACATTCTTTGTTTCAGTCTCCTCTGTTTCTTCTGTAACAACCTTCGTTTCTGGCTCTTCTGTCTCTTCCGTGACGATCGTCGTCTCTGGCTCTTCTGTCTCTTCCGTGACAATTTCCGTCCCGGCCGCCCCGGACTCTTCCTCTGCCAGACGTCCGGCATTATGATCTTCTTCATCTGCCTGGTCTGTTTCTTTTTTCTCTGTCACTGCTGACTTTTCATCATCCTGTTCTACAGTCTGTGTTTCCACAGTCCCTTTCTCTTTGAAACTGTTTTCTTCCTGTGTCTGCTGTGCATTCCCTGCCACATCCGCCAGCAGCATTTCCGGTGCTGCCGTAAACGTCATGCAGGCACAAAGCAGCCATGCTATCATACGTTTTTTCATAACTGGTCTCCTTTCGTAGATATCTCATTTCTCTTAATACGACTAAACGGTCTTATTATGAATTAAATTATAGCATTTTGATTATAATTTGTCTATTAAGTTAGAGGAGACACTCACGTGAAGTTTCAAAGAATTCAGGACTTGAGAATAGACAACGATCTTACTATAAAAGAAATCTCTGCCATGCTTGGTCTGCACCGGGATGTTTATTCCCGTTATGAAAAAGGGCTTCGTGATTTTCCAATTGACATTCTCATAAAGTTAGCAGATATTTATCATTGCTCAATTGATTATCTGGTTGGACGGGTTGATACGAAGTAATATAATACACAAAATGCCTACTCCGCAGACATTGATCACTATATATAAAGAAAAGACGATTCCACTCAGAATCGTCTTTTCTTTATAATATATGCTTATTTTTTCCCACGCAGCAGCTTAATGATCTTCCCCTCATACACCACCGTCACCACAGCAATCAGCGCCACCGTCACCAGACTGTATCCCTTATTGATCTGCACTCCGGCGACATCACAGATACTGGTAAATAAAAGACTGAGCACGAAGATCAGCTTGACTGCGCGCACCATATGAATCGTATATTTTCTTATTTTCCCACTACATATTTCTTTCGGCAGGTTATTTACCCTTTCCGGATAACGTGCAAGCAGCGTCAGTCCAACATATACAAGGATCAGGATTGCCGCATTTAAAATAATTCCGGTAAATGCCACTCCATATACGATTCCATAATAAATCTGCAGTCCCAGATAAATCATTGCAGCTACGATTCCCACTGCCTCAAGCAGGAAATCCATATTTGTCATTTCTTCTTTTTTCAAATTTATCCCCTTCCTGTGCTGTTCTTCATCTTCTATTCTGTTATTTCTAAATACATTCCAAATGCCGTTTTCCATTCCGCCGTCAGCCGCTCTAAATTCCACGCCGCATTTGCGGGGCTTGTGGACGGCAGTTTTCCAAGCGGCGGCATTCCCTCTTTATGACAGTATTTTACAAAAAGCTGATGTGCTTTTCCACCATTTGCAAAAATTCCCTGTATTTTTGCATTTGATAAGATCAGATTCATATCATTTGGCACCACATTTCTGATAGAGCTGTCGGAAGATCCAACGATATCACAGGAATCGATCACATCCCACACTGCTATGCGATGTCTTAGCAGAAGATCCTTCTTTTCATCGATCGTCTGTGGCAGAGGTTCCTTGAAAATCCCTGCAATCACCTTCCAGAACCGGTTTTGCGGATGCCCGTAATAGAACTGGTTTTCCCGCGACTTTACAGACGGAAAGGAACCCAGGATCAATATCCTGGATTCCTCATTGTATACAGGTAAAAACGTATGTTTTACATGTGTATATTCCATTTTATACCCGCTTTCTATTCATAATTTTTGACATTGGAGCTGTCTACTTTTTCAAATGGTACCCAGACATATAAACCATCTTCCGTAGCACCCTCTAAGGTCGTGACATCTTTTCCGGTTGCAAGTGCGATTGCTGCATAGACAGCACTCTCACCCTGTCCAACTGCGGACTGGTATACGGTAAAGTCCATCTTTCCATCTTCAATCGCTTTGCATCCGTCTGCAGTTGCATCGATTCCAAGTACCGTCACATCACTGATTCCTGCTGCATCACAGGCATCAATGATACCAAGTGCCATAGAGTCGTTGTTGCAGACAGCAACGTCACACTTCTGTCCTGTCTTTAAAAATATATTGAACATCTCTTTCGCACGATCCTGCTCCCAGTCGGCGTTATCTTCAAAGACATAATTGATCTTTTTCCCTGATGCATTTAAAGTATCCTTTAATGACTCAGATCTTCCTTTTGTCGCGGAATGTTTTTTCGGTCCTTTTAACAACACCACATTAATCTCATCCGCAGAAGCAAATTTATCTAGAATATACTCTGCCTGATACTGTCCTGCCACATATTCATCCGATCCAACATAAATATATTTCCCAGCCTGAAGTCTCGACTCATCCGGGCAGCTGTTAAAAAATACGATTGGTATATCACCTGCAAGCGCTTCTAATTCGAATGCCGTATCAGCATCAACCGGTCCGCATAAAATCACATCATAATTCTCACTGACCGCCTTTTTGATATGCTCCACCTGATTTTCAATGGAATTGTCCGCATCTAGCACATCCAACTGTACCCCACACTCTTCCGCAGTCTGCTGCGCCTGCGCCACAAGTACATTTCGGAAGGTATCCGCCTGTGATAACGACAGCAGCATTTTTAAACCTTTTCCATCAGCTGCGCCTGTCTGTGTATTTCCACCACATCCGGCAAGGCATCCTACGAGCAATGCCAGACACATGATAGTACTTATTAATTTCTTCATCGCACGATCTCCTCTCTATATCCGGAACTGTTTTACCTGATCTGCAAGCTGATCTGCAGAAACAGCAAGGTTATCTGCTTCCTGTTCTACCTGGTCACTGTTCTTTGAAATATTCTTTGCCTGCTGTAACATGGATTCTGATGTTGCAAGGATCTCATCGGAACTTGCCGCCTGCTCTTCCGAAATAGCTGCAACATTCGTAGCAACCTGATCTACCTGATTGATCTTATCAACCACATTGCCGATCAGTGCGCTTGTCTCCTGGATATTCTTAAAGATCGTATCAAATGTATCAACTGCTGTATGGATCAGCTCTGCACTGCCGGAAATATCCTGTGCACTGTTTCCTGCCTGTCTGACGGCATCTTCTACCAGATTGTTGATCTCAGTGATCAGCTCTGTGATATGTGCTACCGAATCCGCACTGTTCTTTGCAAGTGTACCAATCTCAGTTGCAACAACTGCAAACCCTCTTCCTGCTTCGCCTGCGCGTGCAGCCTCAATCGAAGCATTTAAAGATAACAGGTTCGTCTCGTCAGCAATATCACCAATCAGTTTGATGATCTGCACAATCTCGCCTGAAGCGGTTCCTACCTTATTAACAGCCTCTTCCAGATTGTGAATGGAAACTTCGATATTTGAGAGTGCCTCACCAACGCGCTCCATATCCTTACGTCCTTTTTCAGAAACAGCAACCGTCTCCTGCATCTTGCTTTCAACCATATCACTGTCGCTCTTGGTATCTGCTGCCACACCTGCAAGCTGCGTTGCATTTTCCGCGATCTCATTTACAGATACAGACAACTGATCAACCGTCGCGTTCAACTCACTCATGGACTGTGACTGGATTCCCGCTGCCGAACTCATCTCACTGGAAACACCCTTACTTGAGTCAGCCTGATTCTTCAACTTGCCGGAAACACTTCCCATCTCGGAGATCATCTGTTTCATGGAATCAATAAACTTCTCCACACTTTGGCTCATGACTGCAATCTCATCATTGCCTTTTGTCTTAATAGAAACCGTGAAATCACCGGAAGTCATCGCTGTGATCACTCTTGTCATTTCCTTGACAGGTTTGATTACAACATGAGTTACACGTTCGATCAGTACACAGAGCAATGCAATACAGATCACACTGATCACGATCATAATATTGCGAAGCTGTGTCAGATCCGCTAATACTGTGCTGGTAGGAATATACGATACCAGAAGCCAGTTTGTTCCTTCTACCTCCTGAAATACCGTCATATTTCCATCGAGTGTTACAAAATTATAATCTTTATCCGCAACTTTTTCTGCTGTAAGCTGGTAAAAATGACTCTGTCCCTCTGCGCCAAGCGTCTGAGAAATAAGAGATGAATCACGGTTTGCCAGGATCACACCGCTGGTTTTATCAACCAGAAATGCTTCCGCATCATTCATTTCAATAAAAGAGTTTACGATAATTGCAATACGGTCTAATGTCATATCTGCTGAAATAACACGCACTTTATCAGATCCGTCATTTAAAATACCGGAGG
>OHGH01000907.1_pt1 | contig 12363 bp, 12 predicted proteins | sample 1567801 | NCBI WGS metagenome assembly OHGH01 (sample SAMEA3879519, study PRJEB24766) | human gut metagenome | biome: human-associated habitat; feature: feces | place: USA | collected 1985/1987
GCTCCAGCGCGGGACGCGCCCGCCCCGGAGGACATTCAACTGGTTCATACGGGAGGACCATTATGACAAATGCAGAAAAGCTCACCCTGGCTAAGCACGCCTGCCGCATCCGCATGGGTGTCATCGAAGGGACCCACAGCGCCAAGTGCGGACATCCGGGCGGCAGCCTGGACATTGCAGAGGTGCTGTCCTACCTCTATTTTGCGGATATGAACATCGACCCCGCCGCCCCGGCTAAGCCTGACCGGGATCGTCTGGTGCTGTCCAAGGGCCACGCTGCCCCGGGACTGTACGCTGCTTTGGCAGAGCGGGGCTTCTTCCCCTGGGAGGATCTGCTGACCCTGCGCAAGATCGGCAGCTATCTCCAGGGCCACCCCAACATGAACACCACCCCCGGTGTGGATATGTCCACCGGCAGCCTGGGTCAGGGCGTGTCTGCGGCCTGCGGCATGGCGCTGGGCGCCCAGAAGGCCGGTCTGCCCTCCAAGGTGTACGCCATCCTGGGCGACGGTGAGATCGAGGAAGGCGAGTGCTGGGAGGCATTTATGTTTGCCGCCCACTACGGCCTGTCCAACCTGTGCGTGATGATCGACCGCAACCATCTGCAGATCGACGGCACCACCGAGACCGTGATGAACAGCGCTCCGCTGGAGGATAAGCTCCGTGCGTTCAATTTCCATGTGGAGACCATCAACGGCCACGACTTTGACCAGATCGAGGCTGCGATCCAGGGTTTCCGCGCCCGGACCGATAAGCCCACCTGCATCATTCTGGACACCATCAAGGGCAAGGGCGTGTCCTATATGACCGGTGCGGTGGAGTGGCACGGCAAGGGCCCCAACGACGAGGAATACCGCATCGCCATGGACGAGCTGAACGCCGCCTATGCCGCGCTGGATAAGGAGGACAAGTAAATGGCAGATGTAAAAAAGATCGCGACCCGTGATAGCTACGGCGAGACCCTGAAAGCCCTGGCGGCAGAGGGCCACGACGAGCTGGTGGTGCTGGACGCAGACCTTGCTGCCGCCACCAAGACCGGTATGTTCCGCAAGACCAACCCGGACCGTCACTTTGACTGCGGCATTGCCGAGGCCAATATGGTGGGCGTGGCTGCCGGCCTGTCCACCATGGGCTATGTGCCCTTTGTGTCCAGCTTTGCCATGTTTGCTGCGGGCCGTGCGTTTGAGCAGATCCGCAACAGCATCGCTTACCCTGGCCTGAACGTGAAGATCGGCGCCACCCACGGCGGCATCTCGGTGGGCGAGGACGGCGCTTCGCACCAGTGCTGTGAGGACTTTGCCCTGATGCGCAGCCTGCCCGGCATGACCATCATCTGCCCCGCAGACGATGTGGAGGCCCGTGCCGCTGTCCGTGCCGCCTTTGCTATGCATGGTCCGGTGTACCTGCGCTTCGGCCGCCTGGCTGTGCCTGTGTTCCACGATCCGGACAACTATCATTTTGAGATCGGCAAGGGCGAGCAGCTCACCGAGGGCAATGACATCGCCATCCTGGCCACCGGCCTGATGGTCAACGAGGCCCGCATTGCCGCCGAGCAGCTGGCTGCCGAGGGCATCCACGCCCGGGTCATCAACCTGCACACCATCAAGCCCCTGGACGAGGAGCTGGTGCTGAAGGCTGCTGCGGAGTGCGGCAAGGTCATCACCGCCGAGGAGCACAACGTCATCGGCGGCCTGGGCGAGGCTGTCTGCGCTCTGCTGAGCGAGAAGCTGCCCACCCCCGTGCGCCGCATCGGCGTGCAGGATGAGTTTGGCTGCTCCGGCCCTGCCTGGGACCTGCTGCATGCCTACGGTCTGGATGCTGCCACCATCGTAAAGACCACCCATGAGATGCTGGGCCGCTGAGCAAAGCCCCGCATAAACGCATAGAACAAAAAGCCGCTGCCCTGCCGGGCAGCGGCTTTTTTGTTCGGGGTGCCATTGTGTGACCCCGTCACGGAAAAACACCTCCGGTTTTGGGTATACTAAGCGCACAAGATGCAAAGCACCCAAATATATGTTTTGGAGGAAATAAAAATGGCTGTTATCACGATCACGAAAGAGAATTTTGATGCTGAGGTCCTACACAGCGACAAGACTGTGCTGCTGGATTTCTGGGCCAGCTGGTGCGGCCCCTGCCGTATGCTGTCCCCGGTGGTGGACGAGGTGGCCGAGGAGCGCCCCGACGTGAAGGTTGGCAAGGTCAACGTGGACGAGCAGCCGGAGCTGGCGGGTCAGTTCGGGGTCATGAGCATCCCCACCCTGCTGGTGTTCAAGAATGGCAAGCTGGTCAACCAGACCGTGGGTGCCCGCCCCAAGAGCGGCGTGCTGGCACTGCTGGGCTGAGAGACAAAGACCACACAATAAAGCAGGCTCATCCTGGGGCGCACTCGGTCAACGGGTGCGCCCCTTTTGCTGTTGGGTACGCAATCATTTTGCACGCTGGTGCGTATACTGGGGGACAGGGCCTTGGCGGCAGACGCCAGGGCCGGACAAAAGGAGGAACTATGTTATGAAAAACCGGATCATCTGCCTGGCCGCTGCGCTGCTGGCGGCTGCTCTGGCGGGCTGTGCAGGCCCGTCCTCGTCCCAAAGCAGCAACCCGCCGCCTGCATCTTCCGCTGCGCCGTCCTCTGCGGTGTCCTCCCAGCCGACCGCTCCCGGGCGGGAGCTGCATACAGAGCTGGAAATCTGGGTGGAAGGGGAGCCGGAGAAGGTCCCCGCCACCCTGTTCCAGGGGGAGGGGTACTCCCTCTATCTGCCGGATGGGGAGTGGGTGCAGACCGGCTCTATGAGCGGGGAGCAGCCGGAGGAGGCCGACCTCTTTGCGGCAGCTGCAAACTCGCAGGTCACCCTGTCGGTCCGGCCGGACCGCAGCGGCCAGGACCTGGAACGGGCCTACGATGCGCTGTGGGCAGAGGGGTATAACCAATCGGACGACAACGACCATTTCTTTGCCCGCACGATGGAAGGCCAGGTGCAGTGCCAGTATGTCATAGCAGGAGAGAGCGGGGTGTGGTATGTAGCCTGGAGCTATCCGGATACCTCGGAGTATCTGGAGGGATGGGGCAGCCGTATCCCCCAGCTGATGCCCGGATTTTTGCTGGAGGAGGATGCAGGCAGCAGCGGTTTGTGAAAGTATCCGAAAAAATGCCCCCTAAAAATCAGAAACACAGCGAAATTTGCGATTCACAAAAAATGAAAAATGTAATAAAATGGGGGCAGCTTATCCGGGCGCATCCAGGACGCCCGTGCAGGAAAGGAGCTGCCCTATGAACGATGCTGAACGACTGACCGCTTACCGGAAAATGCAGGATTTTGTGGACCGCCGCCTGGCGGATACGACCGCTCGGATGGACCGCCTGCGGGCAGAAGGTAAGGAAAAGACCGCCACATACCGTCAGCTGCTGGGGGATAAGCTCCAGTATCAAAACATGATGGAACTGTATAAAATGTTTGGCCTGTAAGCTGCGCCCGGCAGTGAGCAGACTTCCGACAGATGCCCCCTTTCTGGCTGCGTGATCGGCCTGCAAGGGGGCTTTTGCGTTCCCGCTGAGGGAAAATCCCCGGCGCCTCTTGCGTTTGTGCATTGAATAAGCTACACTATACCTATATTCGCTTTCAGCGGGGCGGCGGCCTGCTTTTTTGGACGCCGGCGGGGGCGTTTTTCCCGGCAGCAGCTTAAAACACGACATAGGCTCGACCGCATGGTCAAGCAGGAAAGGATGCAGTGATCAGATCATGGCAGATTTCAAAAAGTCCAGCGTGCATTGCCACTCGACAATGTGTGACGGCAAAAACACCCTGCAGGAGATGGCCTCGGCTGCCTGCGCACAGGGCTTGGAGACGCTGGGCTTTACCGGCCACAGCCATACCCCCTGCGACCGGGAGTACTGCATGACCCCCAGCCGCACCGCCCAGTATAAGGCCACCATCGCTACGCTGAAGGCAGAGTACAAGGGCAAGGTGGATATCCTCTGCGGGCTGGAGTGGGATCTGTTCTCGGACGACAAGCGTACCGGCTACGATTACTGGATCGGCGGCGTGCACTATCTCCACGGGGAAAAGACCGGCCGTTATTATGAGATCGACTTCCGCCCCCAGGATCTGCGGGAGTGCATCGATGCAGACTTTGGCGGGGATGCACTGGCTGCGGTGGAGGCGTACTTTGCACAGGTGGCGCAGCTGGCCGCTTTGCACCCGGACATCCTGGCCCATGTGGACCTGATCAAAAAGCTGAACGGCAATGGCGAGTTCTTTGACGAAAACTCTCCCCGGTATCAGGCGGCAGCCCTCTCGGCACTGGAGGCCGCCCACAAGGCGGACTGCCTGCTGGAGATCAACACCGGCGCAGTGAACCGTGGCTACCGCAAGGACTTCTACCCCGGCCCGTGGCTGCTGTCACAGTGGCACAAGATGGGCGGCAAAGTCATCATCACAGCGGACGCCCATGCCCACGATGGGCTGACCTTTGCCTTTGACGAGGCAGCACAGGCTGCCCGGGATGCAGGGTTTGACAGCGTGCAGGTACTGACCGGCCACGGCTTTGAGACCCAGGCACTGTAAATCGTTTCGACAGGCTGCTGTGCAATGCACGGCAGCTTTTTTGGCTGCTCTGTAATGGATGCAACGAGTGACCCATTGGAGGATACTATGACCCGATCTGAGTCCCGGCCCCTGCCCAAACTGAATACAAAGCTTACCAGCGGGCCGATCTTTAAAAGCTTGTTCTTGTTTATGCTGCCCATCTTTTTCTCCAGCTTGTTCCAGCAGCTGTACAATACCGTAGATATCATGATCGTGGGCAATGTGCTGGGGGATCAGGCCCTGGCTGCTATTGGCGCCTGCGGTGCGATCTATGAGCTGCTGGTGGGGTTTGGCCTGGGCATCGGCAATGGGCTGGCCATCGTGGCGGCCCGGTGCTATGGCGCCCAGGATGAGGACGGCCTCAAGCGCACCGTGGCGGGGTCGATGGTCATTGGAGTCGGCGCCTCGCTGACCATCATGCTGGCGGGGCTGCTGGGCCTGCGCCCGCTGCTGGAGCTGCTGGATACCCCGGCGGAGATCATCGGGGACGCCTATGCCTATATCCGCATCATTGCCCTGGGTGTGCCAGTGATGTTTGCCTATAACCTTTGTTCCGGTCTGCTGCGGGCCATTGGCAACAGCATGATGCCCCTGGTATTTTTGCTGTTGTCCTCGGTGCTGAATGTGGGACTGGATATTTGGTTCATCGCCGGGCTGGGCTTGGGCGTTCCGGGTGCAGCTGCGGCTACGGTGCTGGCACAGGGCGTGTCGGCGGCGCTGTGCGTGGTGTATATCCTGCGGCGCACGCCGGTACTGCTGCCTGCGCAAAAGCATTTTGAGGTGGGCGCACAGCGCTATCAGGAGCTGCTGACCCAGGGCCTGTCCATGGGACTGATGAGCAGCATCGTGTCGGCGGGGTCGGTGGTGCTGCAATATGGCATCAATGGCCTGGGCACCCTGGTCATTGCGGGGCATACGGCAGCCCGCAAGCTGTTTGCGGTGACGGATATGCCGCTGACCGCCATGGCCTCAGCAGCGTCTACCTTTGTGTCCCAGAATTTTGGTGCAGGCAGCCCGGACCGGGTGCGCAAGGGGATGCGGGATGTGTATATCTACTCGGTGGTGGTGGCCATCGGCGCGGTGCTGCTGATGTCTTGCAGCGCAGAGTGGATGGTGCAGGCTGTGTCCGGCTCTGCCGAGGCGGTGGTGGTGCAGAACGGTGCAAAGTATCTGATGTGGAATGCACCTTTCTACGCAGTGCTGGGCGTGCTGCTGTCCACCCGGTACGCGCTGCAGAGCCTGGGACAAAAGGTGCTGCCGCTGCTGTCCAGCGTCATCGAGCTGGTGGGCAAGATCTTGTTCGTGCTGTTCTTCATCCCCCGCTTTGGCTATGATGCCGTGATTCTCTGTGAGCCGATCATCTGGTGCTTTATGACCGCAGAGCTGCTCTTTGTCTATCTGCGTGATCCCTTTGTGTTCCCCGGACGGAGAAAGCCTCGGAAAGAGTGAACTTTGCGGAGAGGGTGGATTCCGGGAAGAACCCTCTCAGTCGCCTACGGCGACAGCTAGTTCCCCTTTTGTCGCCTACCGGCGACATCTTCCCCCGGCTGGGGGAAGTCTTTCGAAGGGAGAGCCCTTGGCAAAGAGGGCAAGTTTCGTCCTCACCCGTCAACGGCAGGAAGAAGTCAGCCGATAAGCGGTAAACATTTCGCCCTTGCCAAAGCCTCTCCCTTTCGGGAGAGGTGGCACGGCGAAGCCGTGACGGAGAGGGTTTCTCTCCGCCTTGCTGCCGCTTTTGGTGAGTGCTTTCCAAATCGGAGCCGGGGCAAAATCGGAAAAAGCGTCTGTGCCAAAGAGAACATCCCCTCAGACGCCTTCTGCCCAGCGGAGCGTCCCACGGCAGAAACGTAAATAAAAAATAAGAAAGCTGTCCGCTCTGCTCCATCGCAGTGCGGACAGCTTTTTGCTTTTTAATAGGATCATAGCAAAGGGACCCTGCCCCTTATTCCTCAAACTCCAGGTCTCCGGCCAGGATCAGATCCAGCGGGGCTTCCGGCTGGGCGATCAGGCGGCGGCTCTGGTTGAAGATCGCCTTTTCCAGGGTGTTGCGGGCCAGACGCCCGTTGCCGGCGGTGCGGCTGTCCAGGGCCTGACGGCGCTTGTAATACCCCCAAAGAGGGAAGGTGCAGCCCTCGTCCAGGCGGTAGCCCCGGGCTTTGGCCTGTACGGTGGTAATGTCCAAAAGCTCCTCCGGGGTGTAGTCCGGAAATTCGATCTGGTTCGGGAACCGGCTGGCCAGACCGCTGTTGGCGGTAAGGAAGGTCTCCATCTCCCGGGTGTATCCGGCCAGGATCACCACCAGTTCCTCTCGGTGGTCCTCCATGCCCTTGACCAGGGTGTCGATGGCTTCCAGCCCAAAGCTGTCCTGCTCGCCCCGGTACAGGCTGTATGCTTCGTCAATGAACAGTACGCCGCCCAGAGCGCTCTGGATCACGCTGTTGGTCAGGGGGGCGGTGTGGCCGGTGTAGCGGCCTACCAGATCCGCCCGGCTCACCTCCACCAGCTGCCCGCCGCTCAGTGCGCCAATGGCTTTCAGGTACCGCCCTACCAGCCGGGCAATGGTGGTCTTGCCGGTGCCGGGGTTGCCGGTAAAGATCATGTGCATCGAGAGCTTGGCCGTGGGCAGCCCTGCTGCCGCCCGGCGGCGCTGTACCTGCAGGTTGTCTGCCAGGCCAAAAACGTATTCCTTGACGGGGGCAAGCCCTACCAGACTGTCCAGCTCCTGCCGCACAGCCTGGGCAGTACCGTCCGCAGTGGGGGTGGGCAGAAGGTCGGCCAGGGGCTGGGCGGGGCCGTCGTTGAGGGCAAAGGTCAGCCCTTTTTCCCCGGCGGCCAGCCGCAACGTGCCGCTCAGGGTCTTGTCGGTCTGCAGGCAGTATTCGCTCAGCGCACGGAAGATCCGGTCGCAGCACTCAGCCAGGGCACCGGCGCCTTTATGGGCCGAGCATTGGGCGGCCACATAGTCCCGTACAGCGGCATCGGCGGCAAGGGTCAGCCCCAGCCGGGCGCTGACCCGGTGTGCCAGGGCATTCAGCTGTCCGGCGGCCAGAGCCGCCAGGTCGGTGGGGGTAAAGGGCGAGGTCCGGCACACATCCCCCAGGGCGGCGGCAGCCGGGGCGCCCAGCTTGTCCGCAAACGCCTGCCGCCCCTTGTGGGAGAAGAATACCAGGTACTTGCCCTGCGGGTCGATGCGGCCCACAGCGCCGGGCGCCAGGGCGGTGCCGGCATCCACCAGGATGCCCTGCTTGTTTACCAGGTAGCGGCTGGACAAAGGGGCGCTGCCCCGCATGGCCAGATCCCCCAGCACCCGCAGAAACGCCGGGTGGCAGTTTTCGTAATGCTCCAGGGCCAGGATGTCGCCCGGGGCGTGGAGGGCAGCGTACAAGTCCTGCAAAAACAGCTTCTCGTCTCCGGCATTGGGGTAGAGCGCCAGGTCCAGCGTCTCGATGCGGTCGCTGCGCAAAAGTCCCCGACCTGCCATGCAGCGGGCAGTCTCCTGCAAGGCAAAGTGGCGGCCTGTCCCCACCGACCCCCACAGCAGGATCACATTGCGGGCGGCAGGCCCGTCCACCCCCATCACAAAGGGGCGGCGCATGGCCCGCACGACGCCTTCCACAAAGGGGTCCTGCCCAAGAACGGTCTTTTTTACCTCGTCGGCAAGCCCCTCAAAGCTGCCGGCCGGTGCGGGGGCAGGCCCCGTCTGCCAAGGGGAGAGCAGCCCGTCCTCCTCCATATCCTGTAACATCTGGCGGCTGCTGGCCAGGGCATCGGCTGCGGCGGTGTCCTGCCGCCGCATTTGTTCGCTCTGGCGGCGCAGCTGCTCATCCAGCCGCCTTTGCTGGTCCAGCAGCACAGCGTTCAATTCTGCAAAGCCCCCCGACTGCTTTGGGGGAGTCTCCGGGTCGGATTTTGGGCGGGAGCGCAGCTTCCCTCCCGGGCCGAACACGCCGTTCATCAAGCTCTCCCAATCATCGGTATATGCCATGCTGGAACCTCCTTGCATTTGTCTCCTTTAAGTATAGTGTACCCCTGCGGATTTTGCAAGACGTTGGGGCCCTTCCCACCCCATCGCACCCTTCTGCCGCAAAACAAAAGTTTGGGCGAGATTTTGTCCCATCCCTGCCCAGCGCCAAAAAACGCCTTTTGGCAGGCTTACAGTATATGCAAAGACGGCGCGGGGCAGAACCAAAACCACATCCCCCGCCGCAAAGGGGGATGTTTTTATGCAGAGCAGGATCAAAGCAGCAGAGGGGCTGTCCCAGCCGGGGGCGGTGGCGTTAGGCAGTGCAGAACTGGATCTGCGGGCGCGGTTCCAGCCAGCGCTGTACCGGGCCGGAGCACTGGCACTGGGGTTTGCAGGGGGCTGGGCGGTGCTGTACGGCCAGCTGTCTCCGTTGGGGCTGGGGCTTGTGCTGGGGGCGGGGGAACCGGGCTTTGCGGCTGCCGCCGCCGGGGCGGTCCTGGCGCTGCTGCTGCGGGGCAGCGGGCTGCATGGGGTGTGCCTGGTATGCGGCATTGGGGCGGCGGTGGCGGTGCGCTGGGTGCTGCCCCAGCGGTTTGGCCCGGCAGCCGGGCTGGGCTGCGGAGTGCTGGTGGGCAGCGGGATCTGTTTTGGGCTGGGCGCAGGGGGCGGGTTTGGCCTGGCGCTTACCTGCGGTGCGGATGCGCTGCTGGGGGCTGCATTGGGCTGGGCCCTGCGCCGCTGGCCGGTACAGCGTCCGGGCCCGGGGCGTCTGCTGGCGGCTGGGGTGGTCTTTTGTGCGCTGGGACCGGCGGCCTGGGGCGGCCTGCGCCCGGGTCTGACCCTGGGGGTGCTGGCAGGGCTGGTCTTGTGCAGCCGGGGACAAAGCACCGAGGCGCTGGCCCTGAGCGGGGTGGCAGGGAGCGGATTGTACATAACGGACCCGACTATGGCGCCGGCGGCAGCGGCACTGGGGCTGGGCGGTGCGGCAGCGGCTTTGCTGGCCCCTGCCCGGCGGGAAGGGCTGGCCGCTTATGGGGCGGGGTGCGCCCTGGTGCTGGTGGGGATGTCTCCGCCCGGGACGGCCTTTGCCTGGATGATCAGTGCAGGCGCAGGGCTGGCTATATATTGGCTGCTGCCCCGTGCATGGACTGCGCCGCCCCCGGCACAGGAGCCGCCGGATCTGCCGGAGCGGCCCCGCCTGTCTGCGGCGGCTACCCGCCTGGAAGCCGTCGCCGAGAGTCTGAGCTCACTGGCAGAGACGGTGAACCAGGTCTACGAAGGGCTGCCCCGCCGGTGCGAGAGCTTCCGCTGGGTCATTGATAACACCCATGATACGCTGTGTGCCCATTGCGGCCGCTGTGCCGAGTGCTGGCAGCAGGAGCATACGGCTGTTCTGGAAGGCATGGAGGCGCTGCGCCCTATCCTGGAGCAGCAGGGCGGGGTGGAGCCAGGGGCGCTTCCGGCACAGCTTAGCCGGTGCATCCACCCGGCGGCGCTCTGCGCGGCGGTAAGCCGGTCCTTTGCGCTGTACCGCAGCCGCCAGGAAGCCAGGGTCCATGCCGAGGCCATGCGCACAGCGCTGACCGAGCAGTACAGCGCTGTGGCAGAGGCGCTGGGTGTGCTCAGTGAGCAGCTGGGCCGTCCGGGCAGCCCGGAACCCTATAAATCCGGCCGGGTGGCGGACTTTTTTGCCTCGATGGGGGTGCAGCCGCTGGAATGTGCGGTGACGTTGGATGAGCTGGGCCGCACCCGTGCTGCGGTCACCCTGCCCCGCACACGGTTATCCCAGGCAGAGCTGGCAGCGCTGTCCCGGGAGGTGGGGCAGATCTGCCGCCGCAGGCTGGATATCCCGCAGGTGCTGTCCTGCCGGGGCATCACCACCCTGCTGTTCTGCGAGACCCCGGCGCTGCGGGCGGTGTTTGGCACAGCGGGGGTGGCAGCCCGGGGCGAGGTGTCCGGGGATGCGGTGCAGCAGTTCTGCAGCCCGGCAGCAGCGCAGATGATCCTGTGCGACGGCATGGGCACCGGACGGCCCGCCGCGGTGGATGGGAGCCTGGCGGCCGAGCTGACCGCCCGGCTGCTGAAAGCGGGGTTTACCGCAGAGCTGGCGGCCCGGCTGGTGAACGTGGCCCTGGCGCTGAAAAGTGAGGAGGAGAGCGGCGCTACCCTGGACCTGCTGAGCATCGACCTGTACACCGGCGCAGCCCGGCTGTTCAAGGCGGGGGCTGCACCCAGCTTTCTGGTGCAGGGGGGCCGCGCCAGAGCGGTGGGACAGGGCGGCCTGCCGGTGGGCATCCTGGGGGCGGTGAATGGGCAGAGCATCCTGGCCCATCTCGCAGCCGGAGATTATGCGGTTTTGGTGTCGGATGGTCTGTTGGCAGATGGGACGGGCTGGGTGCTGCAGCAGCTGGAGCTGTCGGCGGCTTCCCGCCAGGAGCCGGAGCAGCTGGCCCGTACCCTGGTGGAGACTGCCCGCAGCCGCACCAGCCGCACCGGACGCCCGGATGATATCACCGCAGCCGTGGTCCGGCTGGAAAATGGCTGAGCGTGCAGTCGAAGGGCGACCCCAGATGGCGGATTGGGTCAACGCCATATAAAATCCCACCGGTGTGATTGCTTTTTCCCCGCCGGGAGCGTATACTGGGAAAACAATGAAATTGTGTTTTTATGCCCATAAAAGGAGGCAAAGACTATGCTTACGATCACAGTAGCCCAGGACGGCAGCGGGGATTTTTCCACGATCTCGGAAGCGGTGCTGGCCGCACCCTATGACCTGGAGACATTGGTGCTGGTGGGTCCCGGCGAGTACCGGGAGAAACTTGTCTGCGAAAAACGCTGCATCACCCTGCGGGGCGCAGGGGCGGAGGCCACCCGCCTGGTCTGGGCGGACGGCGGCAAGCTGCCCCATCCGGACGGCCGCCCCACCCATACCTTCCGCAGTTATACCGCCTTTTTTTCCGGGGAAATGGTCACGGTAGAGGATATGACCATTGAGAATGCCGCAGGTCCCGGCAGCGAGGCAGGCCAGGCCATTGCCGCCTATGTGGACAGCCAGCGGGCCGTGTTCCGCCGGGTGCGCCTGCTGGGCAATCAGGATACCCTGTTCTGCGCCCCGCTGCCCCAGGCCGAGCGGGAGAAGGACGGCTTTTTAGGCCCCCGCAAGCTGGCGCCCCGCCGCCCCTCTGCGCAGTATTACCAGGGCTGCGAGATCGCCGGGGACATCGACTTTATCTTTGGCGGCGCAGATGCCTTGTTTGAGCAGTGTACGCTGCGCACGGTGGATAACCATCTGGCCCACAGTTATGTTACGGCACCTTCCGGCCCGGCGGATGGTCTGGGCTTTGTGTTCTGGGACTGCGACTTTGTGTCCATCTGCCCCGCTGGTACGGTCTATCTGGGCCGCCCCTGGCGTCCTACCGGCCGTACAGCGGTGCTGGACTGCCGCCTGGGCGGGCATATCGCACCGGAGGGCTTCTCCGGCTGGAACGACCGTCCGGACTTGGCCCAGGCTGGCTTTGCAGAGAGCGGAAGCACCGGCCCGGGCGCTGGGGAGCGTCCCTCGTGGGTGACGGTGCCGGATGCAGAGCAGGCGGCGGCCCTGCTGTCTGCTGCCCGGAAGCGCTGCCGCCCTGTGTGATAAAAAGGAGAATGGAATGAAAAAGCTCCCCACCTTTGTCAAATGGCTGCTGGTGGCTGCTGCACTGGCGGCAATGGCTGGGATGATGTGGCTGGTCAATGAGCGGGCGGCTCGGGTAGAGATGCCCGCCCCGGACAATATCTTTGGCATCTACCATCAGGCAGAATAAACAAAAACGC
>OHGH01000911.1_pt1 | contig 12305 bp, 6 predicted proteins | sample 1567801 | NCBI WGS metagenome assembly OHGH01 (sample SAMEA3879519, study PRJEB24766) | human gut metagenome | biome: human-associated habitat; feature: feces | place: USA | collected 1985/1987
TTCATAAATATTTATCCTTTTTATAAAATTAGAAAGTCCTTATATAGTTATTTTATTCTGTATAGACTTAAAAGTTCTGATTGTTTGTTTTTTAAAGTATTCGAGTATCCAGGAATATCCGTGAATACAACTAATTGTTTGCTTTTTAACACAAAATAATATATAATGTATTAACACTTAATTCGTTTTTGAAGGTTTTATGTGAATATCGTGAAGAATTGAGAGGTTTGTGATATGGAAAAGAAAAGAATAGTAGTTGCTTTGGGAAGAAATTCATTTGGAGTTACATTTCCAGAACAGCAGACTAATGTAAAAAAAGCGGCAAAAGCTGTTGCTGATCTTGTAGAGGCAAAGTATCAGGTAGTTATTACACATAGTAATGGACCACAGGTTGGCATGATTCAGACTGCTATGACAGAGTTTGCAAGACTTGAGCCAGAAGACAGAACAGTTGCACCTATGTCAGTATGTGGAGCTATGAGTGAAGGATATATAGGATATGATCTTCAGAATGCTATAAGGGAAGAACTTCTTAACAGAGGTATATATAAGACGGTTTCTACTATAATTACACAGGTAAGAGTTGATCCTTTTGATATAGCATTTTCTGAGCCATCTAAGATAATAGGAAGATATATGACAAAGGCTGAGGCCGAGGCTGAGGAAGATAAAGGCAATTACGTAATAGAAGAAGAACCAGGAAAGTTCAGAAGAATCATTGCATCACCTATGCCTATAGATATATATGAAATAGATGCAGTTAAGGCACTTCTTGATGCTGACCAGGTGGTTATAGCTGCAGGTGGTGGTGGAATTCCAGTGTTACAGCAGGGTTCTCATCTTAAGGGAGCGTCAGCTATCATAGAAAAAGATTATACAGCTGCTAAGTTAGCTGAACTTGTAGGAGCTGAAACACTTCTTTTCCTTACAGCTTATGATAGATTAACAATAGGTAAAGGGACAGCTGATGAGAAAGAGTTTGATAAAGTGACAGCAACAGAGCTTCATCAGTACATTAAGGCTGGACATTTCCCAGCTAAAACAACATTCCCTAAGGTAGATGCATCTATAAGATTTGTTACAGCAGATTCTGATAGAAAAGCAGTTATAGCCAACCTTGAAAAAGCAAAGGAAGGACTTGCAGGTAAAACTGGAACTACAATAACAGCATAATTATTATACTGACATAAAATATATCAAAAATATTTACATGACAGCAAAAATCTAACGGATTACAACAAAACAACAACAACATACAACATCCCCCAATAATCCCCCCAAAAATGTGCTACAATGTGCGTAAGCATTGAGCCGTGCCAGACTAAATTCTAAACCAGAACTGTGCTTGCACAAAGTTCAGGTTTAGAATTAAGTCTGATAGGGCGAAAGCCCGACAGTCCAAGTGAGCGAAGCTAACTTGGACATGCACGGCGGAGTGCACGGCTTATATTTTATTATTGGGAGGTGTTTTTTTGTTATTATTTAATTTACAAAAGAGATGGGCTGAGGTGGATAGTCTTATGGAACATCTTGATAGTATGGGGATGGATGTATGCAATGTTTACAAAGGACAGAATGTGACAGATGATATATGGGATCTTAGCATTGAAGAAACAAAGAAGTTATTTATAAAGCATAGATATATAGTAATGGTTGTATCGGATGAACTGTTTTTAAGCGTAAGTGCTCTTTATTATATTGAACTTGCCAGAAAGCTTCATAAGAAGGGGTTAATAAAGGTATATGTTGTTAATAATATGCCACATGAAGCATATCCATCAAGATGCAGCTGGCTTTCAGATGCAGTTGCCATAAAGAATTCTTCTAATACAGCTGATGAAAAAACTTATGCATATGCGATGGATATTTTTCTTGGTGTAACGAGTGATATTTTTAACATGGAGTCGTAAAATATTTATAATATTATTAGTGCTTGCTTTTAATTCGTTTACCATATATAATTGTTATGTTTTAGTATTGTGGCTTATTATGTTTAGACGATATAAGTGTTGAAATTACTCTTAATGTCCATATAATCAGATATGATTATAACTACCAGGAATAAATAAGGTAGTCCACAATATAAATGAACTGGTTAAGTTAACCATTAATGGAGGAATGATTTAATGATTAGTGCAAACAACGTAACACTTCGTATAGGTAAAAAGGCCCTTTTTGAAGATGTAAATATTAAGTTTACAGAAGGAAACTGTTATGGACTTATAGGTGCCAACGGTGCTGGTAAGTCAACATTTTTAAAGATTCTTACAGGTCAGATTGAACCAAGTAAGGGAGATGTAACTATAACACCAGGTCAGAGATTATCTTTCCTTGAACAGGATCACTTTAAATATGATGATTATACAGTTCTTGATACAGTTATTATGGGTAATACAAGACTTTATGAAATAATGAAAGAAAAAGAGGCTATATACGCCAAGGAAGATTTCACAGAAGAGGATGGTAATAAGGCAAGTGAGCTTGAAGCAGAATTCGCTGATATGAACGGATGGGAAGCAGAATCAGATGCTGCACAGCTGCTTAACGGACTTGGCATTACTACAGATCTTCATTATAAGAATATGTCAGAGCTTAATGGTAGTGAGAAGGTTAAGGTTCTTCTTGCTAAGGCACTTTTTGGTAATCCAGATATTCTTTTACTTGATGAGCCTACTAACCACCTTGATCTTGATGCTATAGCATGGCTTGAGGAGTTCCTTATTAACTTTGAGAATACTGTTATAGTTGTATCACATGACAGATATTTCCTTAACAAAGTATGTACACAGATAGCAGATATTGATTATGCCAAGATTCAGCTTTATGCAGGTAACTATGATTTCTGGTATGAATCAAGCCAGCTCATCATTAAGCAGATGAAGGAAGCTAACAAGAAAAAGGAAGAAAAGATTAAGGAACTTCAGGACTTTATCCAGAGATTCTCTGCTAATGCATCTAAGTCTAAGCAGGCTACATCGCGTAAGAGAGCATTAGAGAAGATCGAACTTGATGAGATAAGACCATCAAGTAGAAAGTATCCATATATAGATTTCAGACCATCAAGAGAGATTGGTAATGAAGTACTTACAGTAGAAGGTATATCTAAGACGATAGATGGAGTTAAGGTTCTTGATAATATATCATTTATAGTAAACAGGGAAGATAAGATTGCATTTGTTGGTTCTAATGAGCTTGCAACAACAACATTGTTCAACATTATTACTGGTAATATGGAGCCTGATGAAGGATCTTATAAGTGGGGTGTTACAACTTCACAGGCATATTTCCCTAAGGACAGCGCAGCAGAGTTTAACAGAGAAGATACTATAGTTGAATGGCTTACACAGTATTCACCAGATCCAGATCCAACATATGTAAGAGGTTTCCTTGGACGTATGCTTTTTGCTGGTGATGATGGTGTTAAGAAAGTTAAGGTACTTTCAGGTGGAGAAAAGGTAAGATGTCTTATATCAAAGATGATGATTATGGGTTCTAATGTACTTATATTTGATGATCCTACTAATCATCTTGATATGGAATCAATTACAGCACTTAACAACGGACTTATTAAGTTCCCTGGTGTTGCACTTTTCACATCTCATGACCATCAGTTTATACAGACAACAGCTAATCGTATTATGGAGATAGTTCCATCTGGACAGCTTATTGATAAGATCACAACATATGATGAATATCTTGAAAGTGATGACATGGCAAGAAAGCGTCAGGGTTTTGCTGAGGCTGCCAGCGATGATGAAGACTAAGACTAAGCAGTGATTCTTAAGCAATACATGAAATTATGAACAGAAAGATGTCACATACCAATGATCCATGATGTATGGATACGTTAGTATATGTGGCATCTTTCTTGCGTTAAAATAATGGAAATGTTATACTAAATAAGTTATAGATTAAAACACATTAGATTAGAGATGTGTATAAGATTATGATGGAGGATTTGGAAAATTATGGCTTCAAACACTAAGAAGAGCAGAAGTCAAGGCAATAATAGAACATCAAAGAGTAAAACTTCTAAAACAACTGGAACAAGAACATCAAACGCCAGCAGAACTCCGTCAAAAAAGAGTTCCACAAAGAAGGGTACAGGTACTGCATCACAGCAGCCACAACCACAGAATAATGCATTAAGAGATGAGATAATCTTATTATTAGCATTTGCATGTACAATAATTTTATTATTAAGTAATTTTAATATGGCTGGTATGGTAGGACAGTCAATTAAGTGGTTTATGTTCGGGCTGTTTGGTATAGCTGCGTATATAATTCCATTTATAGTAGCAGGAAGTATATTGTTTATGCTTGCTAACAAGGACATAATAGGTGTCATGCGTATTAAAGCTGCAGCAGTTTATGTCTTATCCGTGATAACAGCAGCAATATGGCAGAGAATGACTAACAAACCAGATATCATGGATTCCGTTGGTTCATATTTCACATATTGTTCAGAGCATAAAACAGGCGGTGGTCTGTTTGGAGGAATTTTATGTAAGATACTAAGTCCGCTTGGTATGGCAGGAACTATGGTGATTTTGATTATTCTTGCAATAATATGTGTTATATTGATAACAGAAAAATCATTTATAGGTGGACTAAGGAATGGTGGACACAGGCTTGTAAAAGAAGCAAGAGAAGATTATTCTGCATATAGGGAACATTCTTCAATGAGCAGGAAAGACAGCGGTATGAGTGATGAAGAATATCGTGCTATGAGAGAGAATGAAAAGCATCAGGCAAGAATAAGAAGATTAGAAAAAAAAGAGCAGATCATAGCAGCTAAAAAAGCTAAAGAAGAGGCTATGGCTAATGCGCGTATGAATAATGTTGTAAGAGGAGTGACTAAAGATCTTACAATACAGGATACACAGCCAGAGACAGCTAATCAGGATATAGATATACATGAAATACAGCCTGTAGCCAATGATGATGATGTGTATATGGATGATATATATGATCCACTGATCATACCAGAAAAGCATAACAACATAAACAGAACTTCTGATATATGGGAAGTGCATAGTGACAGGCAGGATAACGATAATACAGCTTTGGATCATGGTATGTCATATGATGAAACAATAAGTACAAGAGAAGACGATTACGAAGAACATGATACAGGATATCCGGACGAAAAAGAGAAGAAACTGACAGAATATGATCCCGAGGTATCGGAGGAATACAATGCTGATATATATGACACAGCGGATGAAGGAAATATATATAATGAAAAAAATGTATATAATGATGCAGATGCATATGATACCGAAGAGATATGCGATACAGCAGATGATATAAATCATGATGAGAATATAACATCGTATGATAATGAGGAAGTAAGCAGTGCAGGAAGCACACAACATAATAAGCAGGCTGTTCCACAAAAAACTGTCAGCAATATTATGCCAGAAGCTGCAAGGCATGTCAGGGAATATAAGTTTCCACCTGTGAGTCTGCTTAACAGAAACACAAAGTCATCATCTGCTAATCTTGAACGCGAAAACAGAAATACAGCAATCACGCTTAAGCAGACACTCCAGAATTTCGGTGTTAAGGTAGATATAACGGATATAAGCTGTGGACCTGCGGTTACAAGATATGAATTAAAACCAGAGCTTGGTGTTAAGGTGAGTAAGATAGTTTCACTTGCAGATGATATTAAACTAAGTCTGGCAGCTGCGGACATAAGAATAGAAGCGCCTATTCCAGGTAAGTCGGCTATTGGTATTGAGGTTCCTAACAAGGAAGCCGGCAGTGTGTATTTAAGAGAACTTATTGAAAATGAAGCATTTAAGAATAACCAATCTAAGATTGCATTTGCAGCTGGAAAGGATATAGCTGGCAAGACGATAGTAGCAGATATAGCTAAAATGCCTCATCTTCTTATTGCAGGAGCAACAGGTTCAGGTAAATCAGTATGTATAAATACAATCATCATGAGTATTTTATATAAAGCAAGACCAGATGAAGTTAAAATGATCATGGTGGATCCTAAGGTAGTTGAGCTTAGTACATATAACGGAATACCACATCTTCTTCTCCCTGTTGTCACAGATCCTAAGAAGGCTGCAGGCGCACTTAACTGGGCAGTCAACGAGATGACGAAACGATATAAGCTTTTTGCTGATATGGGAGTACGTAATCTTAAAGGATATAATGATGCAGTCGGAAAGATGGATGTTAAGGAAGGAGAGGTTCCTGTTGAAAAACTACCTCAGATAGTTATAATTGTTGATGAACTTGCAGATCTTATGATGGTTGCACCAGGAGAAGTGGAAGATGCCATATGCAGGCTTGCACAGCTTGCAAGGGCAGCGGGCATACATATGGTTATTGCAACGCAGAGGCCATCTGTTAACGTAATTACGGGACTTATCAAGGCTAATGTTCCATCAAGGATTGCATTTTCGGTATCATCAGGTGTTGATTCCAGAACTATTCTTGATATGAATGGAGCTGAAAAACTTCTTGGTAAAGGAGATATGCTGTACTTCCCATCTAACATTCCTAAGCCTATAAGAGTGCAGGGAGCCTTTGTATCGGATGAAGAAGTATCAAGAGTTGTTGATTTTCTTAAGGAAAATATGACAGAGGAAGCACAATATGATGAGAGCATAGCAGAAACTGTTGCACAAAAGACATCAGATAGTGCTGCTGTTGACAGGCAGGATGACAAAGATACCCTGTTTGAGGATGCAGGAAGGTTTGTTATAGAAAGAGAAAGAGGCTCTATAGGTATGCTGCAAAGACAGTTTAAGATAGGCTTTAACAGGGCAGGAAGAATCATGGATCAGCTTTCAGATGCAGGTGTAGTAGGACCTGAGATAGGAACAAAGCCAAGAAAAGTTCTTATGGATAAGGAAGAGTTTGAGACCTATATAAATAGTGCAGGTTCATGAGTGCATGGTAAATAAAGAGTAATACATACTATAATAAGCACAAAAGAAATAACCTAAAAAGAAAACAAATACTTTGTAGGTGTCACATATGACACGGAAAGGATAAAGACATGGCAGTAAAGAGTGATATCGAAATCGCACAGGAAGCAAAATTATTAAATATTAAGGATGTAGCGGCTAAGGTAGGAGTTACAGAGGATGAACTTGAAATGTATGGTAAATATAAGGCCAAGTTATCTGATGAACTTATACACAGGGTTGAAAACAAAGAAGATGGAAAGCTTGTTCTTATAACAGCTATCAATCCAACTCCAGCAGGTGAAGGAAAGACTACTATAAGTCTTGGACTTACAGAAGCCTTATGTCAGAGAGGAGTTAATGCAGTAGCTGCATTAAGAGAACCATCACTTGGACCATGTTTTGGCATAAAGGGTGGAGCAGCAGGAGGCGGATATGCACAGGCTGTTCCAATGGAGGATCTTAATCTGCATTTTACGGGTGATTTCCATGCCATAACATCAGCTAATAATCTTTTAGCAGCCATGTTAGATAATCATATCCATCAGGGTAATGCGCTTGGCATAGATACTAAGCGTATTGTCTGGAAAAGATGTATGGATATGAATGACAGAACGTTAAGAAATATTGTTATAGGACTTGGCGATAAGCCAAATGGTGTTGTAAGAGAAGATCATTTTATTATAACAGTTGCATCAGAAATCATGGCTATATTATGTCTTGCAGAAGACATGAAGGATTTAAAAGAAAGACTTTCAAAGATAATAGTTGCATATAATTATGCAGGAGAACCAGTAACAGCATCTGATCTTAAAGCAACAGGAGCTATGGCAGCCCTTTTAAAGGATGCTATAAAGCCTAATATGATACAGACACTTGAAGGTACACCAGTGCTTGTACATGGAGGACCATTTGCTAACATAGCCCATGGCTGTAACTCAGTAAGAGCAACTAAGCTTGCTATGAAGCTTGCAGATGTAGCAGTTACAGAGGCTGGTTTCGGAGCTGATCTTGGAGCTGAGAAGTTCTTTGATATAAAGTGTAGAAAAGCAGGACTTAAACCAGCGGCAACAGTTATTGTAGCAACAGTTAAGGCATTAAAATACAATGGTGGTGTTCCTAAGGCTGAACTTGGAAAAGAAAATATGGAAGCATTAAAGAAGGGGATAGTTAACCTTGATAAGCATATCGAGAATGTGCATAAGTATGGAGTACCTGTTATTGTAACATTGAATTCATTTATTACAGATACACAGGAAGAATATGAATTCATTAAAAAACACTGTGAAGATTTAGGATGTGAGTTCGCACTCTCAAATGTATGGGCTAAAGGCGGAGAAGGCGGACAGGAGCTTGCTGATAAGGTGCTTAAGACTTTAGAAAACAAGAAGAGTGATTTTAAACCATTATATGAGGATGAACTTCCACTTGAAGATAAAATATTAAAGATTGCAAAAGAAATATATGGTGCTGATGGTGTAACATATGATGCCAAGGCTAAAAAAGAGCTTGATCATATTACACAGATGGGATTTGGCAGCTTCCCAGTATGTATGGCTAAGACACAGTATTCACTTTCTGATGATGCGGCTAAGCTTGGAAGACCAGAAGGCTTTACTATCAATATAAGAGAGGTATATGTTGATGCAGGTGCAGGCTTTGTGGTTGCGCTTACAGGAAAGGTGCTTACTATGCCAGGTTTACCTAAGGTACCAGCAGCGGAAGGTATAGACTATGATGAAAAAGAAGAAAGAATAACAGGATTATTCTAATTGGCAGATATGACGTTGAATGTTTATCGGGAGGACTAATTATGCAGCTTAAGAATATATTGGACATATGTGCGGATAATGAAATAGAAAAGTTTGAATATACATTATTAAAGGGCAGTGTTGATACAGATGTTACCGGTATTGCATCAGATTCAAGAAAAGTAACAGATGGTGGAATATTTGTATGTATTGTAGGAGCAGTGAGTGACGGACATAAGTATATAGGGCAGATTAAGGATAAGGCAGCTGTCATAGTTGTACAGAAGGGCTCTGATTATGAGGTTCCATCTGGTGATGTTACGTTAATAGAATGTGATAACACAAGACTTGCACTTGCACTTATGTCAGCGGCATTTTATGGTAATCCTGACAAGAAGCTGTTCACTATAGGTATTACTGGAACGAAGGGTAAGACAACTACAACTTATATGATCAAGAATGTTTTATGTGCATGTGGAATAAAAACAGGTCTTATAGGAACTATAGAAACTGTGATAGGTGATGAAACGATTCCTTCGTGTAATACAACGCCAGAGTCCCTACAGATCCATGAAACATTCCGTAAGATGGTTGATGCAGGCTGCAAGGCTGTGGTTATGGAGGTTTCTTCACAGGGACTTAAGCTTGATAGAACAGCTGGTATTATGTTTGATATAGGTGTGTTTACTAATCTTGAACCAGACCATATAGGACCTGACGAGCATGCTTCGTTTGAAGAATATCTTGAATGTAAGGCTAAACTTTTTAAGCAATGCAGGACAGGAATAGTGAATGCTGATGATAAGCATACGAAAGATATATTAAAGAATTCTATATGTACGACAGAAAGCTATGGAGTGTCAGAGACAGCAGACATAAGGGCTGTGGATGTTAAGCTGCTTCATGAACCGGGAAAGATTGGTCTTACATATAAGTGTCAGGGACTTATCAATATGGACGTTGCATTATCACTTCCTGGAATGTTTTCAGTATATAATTCGTTATGTGCAATAGCAGTTACAAGGCATTTTAACGTGGATAAGGATATAGTTGAAAATGTGTTAAAGGATGTGAAGGTAAAGGGAAGAATAGAACTTGTAAAAGTTTCTGATAAATTCACACTTATGATAGATTATGCACACAACGCCATGTCACTTGAAAGTATTCTTAAAACATTAAAAGAATACAATCCACACAGACTTATCTGTCTTTTTGGATGCGGTGGAAACCGTTCAAGGGAGAGAAGGTTTGAGATGGGTGAAGTATCAGGAAAATATGCAGATCTTACTGTAATAACGTCAGATAATCCAAGATTTGAGGAGCCAGAAGCTATTATGGAGGATATCAAGACAGGTATAAGTAAAACTGATGGTAAACATATTGATATAGTAGATAGAAAAGAAGCTATAAAATATGTTATTGAGCATGGAGAACCAGGAGATATTATAGTACTTGCAGGTAAGGGACATGAAGATTATCAGGAAATAAAAGGTGTTAAGTATCCAATGGATGAGAGAGTGCTTATAGCTGAAGTACTTGATGAATTAAAGGAGAAAAATGTACGCTGATATTATAATTGATATATCACATGAACAGCTTGATAAAACATTTCAGTATGCAATACCCCCTGAACTAGAAGGCATATTAGAGATAGGCAGTGTGGTAAGAGTTCCTTTTGGTAAAGGAAACAGGCAACTGACAGGTTATGTTATTTCAATGACACAAGAGCCTTCTTATGATGTTAACAGGATTAAATTCATAGAAGGTATAGCTGACAAACGTGTCAATGCAGCAACAGATATGATCAAGCTAGCTTTCTGGTTAAAGACTCATTATGGTTGTACCATGAACCAGGCATTAAAGACAGTTATTCCTGTTAAAGATAAGATAAATCAGAAGGTTAAGAGGGCAGTGTGTCTTAATATAGATGAAGATAAGGCAAGAGAACTTCTTTTGATATATAAAAAAAAGGCAAAGGCTAAGCACAGGCTTTTAGAAGCACTTATAGAAGAGCCTGTTATAGATAGTGAGATAGTAAGAAGTAAGCTTAATATATCTTCATCCACTGTAAAAGCTATGGAAGAGGATAAGGTTATCATCGTTAAAACAGAGGAATATTACCGAAATCCTGTTTCTGATAAAAAAGTGTTTGGCAAGGATGTAGTGCTTAACGAGGAACAAAGAGCAGCAGTACAAAGTATCATATCTGATTATAATAACAGGATTTATAAAACTTATCTTATACATGGTGTGACTGGAAGTGGTAAGACTGAGGTATACATGGATGTTATAGAGCATGTTATAGCCAGCGGAAGACAGGTTATTATGCTTATACCCGAGATTGCACTTACTTTTCAGACTGTACAAAGATTCTATCACAGATTTGGAGACAAGGTTTCTATTATTAATTCACGTATGTCTAAGGGTGAAAGATATGATCAGTTTTTACGTGCGCTAAAAGGTGAAGTAAGTATAATGATAGGACCAAGATCAGCACTTTTTACGCAGTTTCCTAATCTTGGCCTTATTGTTATAGATGAGGAACATGAAGGCGCTTACAGATCTGAACAGCTTCCAAGATATCATGCGGTTGAAACTGCCATACATATTGCAAAGGAACATAATGCATCGGTTATACTTGGTTCAGCGACTCCATCTATAGATAGCTTTTACAGGGCTAAAAACGGTGAGTTTAAGCTGCTTACATTAAAAAACAGGGCAGGAAAAAGTGAATTGCCACAGGTATATATATCGGATATGAGAAAAGAACTGAAGTCTGGTAACAGAACTATATTTTCTCTAAAGCTTCAGGAGCTTATACGTGACCGGCTTGATAAGAAAGAACAGATAATGTTGTTCCTTAATAAACGTGGAACAGCTGGATTCGTATCATGCAGAGCCTGTGGATATGTCTGTAAGTGTCCACATTGTGATGTTTCCATGACTGCACATCGTAACGGAAGGCTTGTATGTCATTACTGTGGCTATGAAACACCGCAGGTTAAGATATGTCCGGAATGTGGTTCAAGATATATATCAGGCTTTAAGGCAGGAACAGAGGCTGTTGAAGATGCAGTACATAAGATGTTTCCGGATGCAACAGTGCTGCGTATGGATTTGGATACGACCAAAGGAAAGGATGGACATGAACATATATTGAATGCATTTGCAACACAGCAGGCAGACGTTCTTGTAGGAACGCAGATGATAGTCAAGGGACATGATTTTCCAAAGGTTACACTTGTTGGTATAGTTGCAGCAGATATGTCACTTTATTCAGGAGATTACAGGGCAGTTGAAAGAACATTCCAGCTTGTAACCCAGGCAGCCGGCAGGGCTGGAAGAGGTGTAAGAAGGGGCGAAGTGGTTATACAGACGTATTCACCAGATAATTATGGTATAATATGTGCAGCCAGCCAGGATTACACAGGCTTCTATGATAAAGAAATAGCATATAGAAAAATGCTTTCATATCCACCTGTAAGTAACATGATTAAAATAAATATCAGTTCAGAAGATGAGAATAAGCTTTTGAAAGCTGCAGAAAATATAAAGCAGCTGCTTGAGGAAAAGATGGCAAGGCTTTCAGATAATATAAAGCTTCTTGGCCCATCGAATGCAC
>OHGH01000920.1_pt1 | contig 12232 bp, 10 predicted proteins | sample 1567801 | NCBI WGS metagenome assembly OHGH01 (sample SAMEA3879519, study PRJEB24766) | human gut metagenome | biome: human-associated habitat; feature: feces | place: USA | collected 1985/1987
CAGAAATTCTGAATACCCTGCCCACCATGCCGGTCACGGACAGGCTCATGGATGTGGCAGACTTTATCATAAGGAAGAAAGCAGACAGTTATTTTATGGATAAGGAGTGGGAAGAAGAATGAAAATCGTGTTGATCGTTGTGGGTGCTGCAGCAGGCACCCTTGCTGTTATGTTTCTGGCGGCCTGTATTGCAGTTGCTGGGGCTATATATAGAATGTATGAGAGCATTGGAAGAAATAACAGGGATGTAGTGCTGTGAAAAATGCTATAGCATAGGACAATCCGGTAAAAGAATAGACTTAGATAGCAGCAAGATTATGCTGTCCGGAAAGGAGAGAAGCCTTGGAACTGACAAAGGAAAGACTTGAAGAAATGGCTGCCGTGGATATAAGGACGGTAGATATTTCCACTCTGACTGATTTGAGGGACATAGAGATTGATACATCCCTGCCTGTGGAGAAGAAGCTGGATGCGTTTGCAAGGCAGACGAACAATGTCTATGTCAATCGGATCGGTGATTATGTAGTTAAGGTCAGGTTCCAAAAAGACGGAGCCAGCATAGATGATAAAATGGCGGAATATCTGCAAAGGTTATCCGAAATTCATATTTGAAAAATTTATATTTGGATTGAAAAATCCTCTTATCTATGCTAACCTAATATCAGGACAAATCAGCGTAACTCCTGATTTTATGGAATGGAAAAGCCACCGGCTTCCCCCTAACAAAAAAGTCAGGAGTGATAACATGAAAGAACAATCTAAATTCTTTGCCGCCATGTATCTGCGTCTTTCCAGAGATGACAATGTGAAAGCGGAGCATGATGGCAACGCCATGATAAATGGCGTATCTAAAGCCGAAAGCAACAGCATAGGAAGTCAGAGGGAGTTGATCCGTTCCTTTTTAAATGAACAGGAGGATATTGAACTCTATGACATTTATGTAGATGATGGCTTTTCCGGCAGTAATTTCGACAGACCAGAATTTAACAGAATGATGAAAGATATTGAAGCGGGCAGGGTTAACTGCGTGGTTGTGAAAGACCTGTCCCGTTTTGGGCGTGATTATATTGAAGCCGGAAGGTATCTGGAAAAGATATTCCCGGTTCTTGGTGTGCGTTTCATTGCCTTAACTGATCATTACGACAGCATATCGGCAGACACCGGAGAACGCCAGATCGTGATTCCGGTCAAAAATTTTATCAATGATTCTTATTGCCGGGACATTTCCACCAAGGTAAAAAGCCAGCTTGCAGTGAAACGGAAAGCCGGGGAATGCTTATCACCTTTTGCCGTATATGGCTATCGCAAGTCTCCGGAGAATAAGAACAAGCTGGTGGTGGATGATTATGCGGCAGAGATTGTACGCAGGATATTCCGGTGGAAAATTGAGGGAATGGCGGTGTCTGCCATTGCAAAGAAGCTGAACGAGCTGCACATTCTTTCCCCGAAAGAATATAAAAAGTCTACGGGGCTTAACTACCGGGGCGGGTTTACCGGCGGCTCCGGTTCACAGTGGAGCAGTTCATCGGTGAAGCGTATCCTGACCAATGAAGTTTATCTGGGGCACCTGCTGCAGGGCAGGACAGAGAAAGTCAATTATAAGGTGAAAAAGAGTGTTGAGAAACCAAAGGAAGAATGGGTGCGTGCGGAAAATACCCATGAGCCTATTATTTCAGACAGTGATTTTGAAGCGGTACAGAATCTTCTTCAGACGGACGGACGGGTAAGCCCGGAAAGCAAAAGCTTAAGTCCATTCATGGGACTTCTGTTTTGCGGGGACTGCGGAGAACAGATGGTGCGGCGCAGAGTCCGGTATAAGGAATCCAATAAGGTGTACTATATCTGTTCCACAAAAAACCGGGGCGAGGGATGCAGCCGCCACAGCATAGAGGAAAATACTTTAAAGGAATTGGTGGGCATTGCGGTTCGCAGATATGCCAATGACTTTTTAGCGCAGAGTAAACTTTTTGAACAGGCGAAAGAAAAAGAGACAAATCTGGAAGCAGTTGCGGGATGCCAGAAGGAGCTTACGCGGCTGAAACAGGAGCAGGATAAGTATTACGGTCTCTGCGCAGGACTCTATGACGATCTAAGGCAGAATGTCGTAACAAAGGAAGAATTTGAACGTCTGCACAAGGAGTTTCAGCGCAAGGCACAAGAACTGGAGAAAGCACAGGAACAGCAACAGGACATGATACGGCGGATGCTGCAGAAAGGTGTAGTCAGTGCTTCAAGGCTGGCAAAATTTCAGGATTCCCTGAAGCTTGCTGAAATTGACCGGCATACTTTGACGAGTCTGGTAAAGCGGATTTATGTGTTCGAGGATAAAAGACTTGAGATAGAGTTTTATTTTCGGGATGAATACCGGATCATGCAGGAATATGTCACTGCACTTTCGGGGCAGGAAAGCGGCAGGGAAAGGAGTGCATGAGTATGGGAAGAACATCAAAGAGGCAGTCAGCGGGAAAAGGTTCGGACACACCCGCGAGTGCTGCTAAGAATCAAAAGAGCAGGCAGTATAAGGCTGGTATTTATGCCAGACTCTCCGCAGATATAGACAAAAAAATTTGCAGGCAAACTTCAAAGAATGAATCAGTAGAGGTACAGATAGAGATTGCAAAGAAATTCATTGAGGAATGGAACGGAAAACATACGGATAAAATCGAAGTTGCAGACTGTTATATCGACTTGGGAAAGACGGGAACCAATTTTAACCGGGGTGCGTTTCAGCGGCTGATGCAGGATGTCCGCATGGGAGACATTAACTGTGTGATCGTAAAAGACCTGTCCCGTTTTGGCAGAAATTATCTGGAAGCCGGAAATTATATTGAGAAGATTTTCCCATTCCTTGGTGTGCGTTTCATAGCAGTGGCGGATGGCTTTGATACCGGGGCAGGCGGCAATGAAACGAAACAGATGGTATCGGAAATCAAGAATCTGGTAAATGATATGTATGCTAAGGATTTTTCCGTGAAAGCGAAAGCTTCTCTGGCACAGAGAAGAAAAGAAGGCTCCTATGTGGGCGGTCCTGCACCTTATGGGTATAAGGCAGTCTGGGAGGGCAAAGTACGCAGGCTGATACCGGATGAAAATACGGAGGAGATTGTCAGATACATTTTTCAGAAATTTATTGAGACGGAAAGCTATACGGCAGTTGCGGATGATCTGAACACTCGTAAGATCAATCCGCCGGCGGTCTATCACAAAACGGGAGAGGTCTACTGCCCACCGGATGCAGCTTACAAAGGATGGGATAAAAGTGGTGTGGAACGCATTATTAAAAGTGACACTTACGCTGGAAAGCTGGTACAGGGAAAGACCAGCATTACTGCAAGGGATGAAAATAACCGCATTCACAAGCCGGAAGATGACTGGGTGGTAAAAGAAGAAGCCCATGAGCCGCTGATCACGCCGGAGATTGGGAAGGAAGCGGCCGGAGTAAGGAAGAAACTGCGGGAGCAGACAAAAAGCCATGCTCATCCAACGGAAGGCTGCCCAATCGGAGAAAATATTTTTGACAAGGTGCTGTACTGCGGCGTATGCGGGCGGAAAATGACAAGACACAGCTATGTGAAGCACTATGCAGATGGCAGCAGGATGCGGATAGATGGATATTTCTGCTTAAACGGCGGGGCGACCAAGACGGATAGTTGTCCGTCCTCTAACCGTATCCCCCAAAATGTGCTGACGGATATTCTTTTTTCACTGTTAGAAAAAGAGTTTGATACCAGTCTGAAAAAAAAGAGAATATATCTGGATAAGGCAGGAGAAATCATCTGGCAGAAAAAGCAGGAGCTGGAGCGGAGCCTTCGATCCGTAACCTACGCAAAAGAAAGACTTGCAGAGGAAGAAAGTGATAAGTATATGGCATACCGCATGGGCAATCTTTCACAGAAAGACTATGTGGAGTATAAGATGTGCAAAGAAAATAGGCTGCGGGATTTGGAGAAGCAGGAGAAGAACTTCAGAGAGCAGGAAGTAAGCCTTGAGCGTGACGGAGAAACCTATCTGAAAGCAGTCCGTGCATTGATAAAACTAAAGAATGAACAGGTACTTACCAGGGAGCTTATTGAATCGCTGATAGATAAAATCTATGTGTATCCGGGGAAAAGGGTGGAAGTCTTATTTACATACAGTGATGCACTGGTGGAAAGGCAGGTGAAAAAATGACAGACAGCAGGAAGATTGCAATCTATCTCCGCCTTTCCATAGAGGATGATGCCCTGGACGGTAAAGCTTCCACAGAGCAGCGGGAAAGCAACAGTATTTCCAATCAGCGGAAAATGCTTTTAGATTATATCAGAAATGATGCTGAACTAATGGGACAGGAGGTTGCAGAATTTTGTGATGACGGTTTTTCCGGTACGAATATGGACAGACCGGGGCTGCAGGAAATGTTAAAACAGGTAAAGCAGAGTAAAATCAGTTGTATTCTGGTAAAGGATATGTCCCGGTTTGCAAGGGATTACATAGAACTGGGTGATTATCTCAACCAGATTTTCCCCTTTATGGGAGTGCGGTTCATTGCCGTAAATGACCATTATGACAGCAGGGAGCATGAAGGAAGTACCACCCCGCTGGATACTGCTTTCCAGACGCTTCTCTATGACCTTTACAGTAAGGATATATCGGTCAAAGTAAAAACATCATTTCAAAATAAATGTGCAAATGGGGAATATGTATTCGGACAGGTTCCTTTTGGTTATGCCAAGAGTGAAATTGAAAAAAATACGGTGATTGTCAATGAAAAGGAGGCAGAAATCGTCCGCCATATCTTCTCATTGGCAGAAAAAGGAATGAGCAGTACGCAGATAGCAAAGGAGCTGATTGCCAAGCAGACGCCGACTGTTACACAGATGCGTCATCCTGAGAGGAAAATGGAAAGGGAGCATCATACATGGAGCAATACGGCAGTGAGGAGAATCCTGAATAATCGTTTCTATCTGGGCGAAATGGCTTACGGTAAATCAGTCCGCAAGTCTGTTGGAAGTAAAAACGGGATTGCTGTGCCAAAGGAGGAGTGGAAAGTAATTACGGATCATCACGAGCCGCTGGTAACGCCGGAGGTATTTGCACTTGCATCTGCTTACCGCCCGGAACAGTCCACGAAAAGGAAACGGGAAAAACACCCACTGACAGGGAAAATATATTGTGGCGGGTGTGGATATGCGATCAACTATAAACCGCAGAGAAACAATGGTAAGATGCCACGTCATTTCTGGTGCAGGAAACATTCCCTGCTGCAGATACCGGACTGCTGTACTTATTTTAGGGCAGACATTCTGGAAGAGATTGTGTTGACGGAATTGTACCGGGAGTTGATGCGCCGTGGAGATTTGATAAAACAGCGTGAGAGTCTTGAACAATTTCAGAAAGTGGAATTGAGCAGACTAAATAAAGAGCTGGGTAATTATCGGACGCAGTATCGGAGTTTACAGACAGAGAAAGATACATTGTACGAAAACTATGCTGTAAAGCAGATAGAAGCCGGAGAATACCGCAGCAGGGCGGATGGAATTGCTTTACAGATGCAGGAGCTGTCACGTAAAATAGAAGAAACAGAGCTTGCATTTAGCAGGCTTACGGAGGAATACAATCAACCGAAACAGGATATGAAAGAGATTATCCGGTTTTCTCAGATGGAAAAGCTGACGCAGGAAGCGGTGGATGTATTCATTAAAAAGGTTATCATATACAGGGATAAGAGAGTAGAGATTGAATGGAATTATGCTTTTGGGGAGGAGTAAACCTCCCCAAAGCAACTTGACACTAATTTACCACCAATTCACTCTGACTTGACACTAACTTACCATAACCCCAACGAAGTTATGCGGCTTTCAGCTATTTTGACTCAAAAAAGTTGTTGACATTAACTTGACATAAGAGGGCTGGGGTGCACTCTGCGTAGCACAGAGTCTGCCGGGGTGACACAGGAGGTTTTGGGAAGGGAGACCAGTATGAATATAACATTTATTTTACTGGGGATAATCGGGGTAGTGTATGGGACACTGTTAGTTGGAATCGAATTTCGGAAATGGCGTGCGCGCATCCATTGCAGGGTGCCTGTGGATGCGGTATTTGAGAAAACAGTGACAAAGAAAATGGGCGATCGTGTCAGAACGTATGCGCTGTTTTCCTATCATTATCAGGAGAAAAAATTCCGCCAGTGCACGATGGAGAGGATTACGCGGAAAGAAAAAAAATCGCTGGAAAAAGGAAAAATTTATACGATCCGGATTAATGAGGAGAATCCAAAAAAACTGTGTTATCTGCGGAAAAATTTTCAGATGGAAGATCTGCTGACCTTTATTTTAGGCATGGCGTTCTGGCTGAGTGGTATTTTTTATCTGATCGGTGAATTTGTTTTTTTTAAATAAGTTGCCGAAACCGGATTTTTGTTTATAATAGAGATAAGGGCACTTTGACGTGCTACCGTGTGATAGTAACGGGATATAAAATAACAGATCTGTCTGAGGGACGTGAGGTTTGTTATGATAAAAATATCGAAGCAGCACGAGAAAAATGAAATGAGGAAAATACAGATGACAGAAAAACAGGAATTCTGGGATATTTACAATGAAAAAAAAGAGCGCACCGGCAGAACGATGAAACGGAATGACTGGTGTTTAAAGGATGGCGAATATCATCTGACCGTACTTGGCGTGATAAAAAGAACGGATGGACGTTTCCTGATCACCAAACGTGTTATGACAAAAGCGTGGGCACCGGGCTGCTGGGAGGTTTCCGGCGGTGCTGCGATGGCGGGAGAGGATTCTAAGACTGCAGTACTCCGTGAGATCAGGGAGGAGACCGGACTGGATGTTGCTGCGTGGGATGGCGGATATCTGTTTACCTACCGTAGAGATAATCCGGGAGAAGGGGATAACTATTTTGTGGATGTGTATCGTTTTTCTGCTGATTTTGACGAGTCAGATATCAAGCTCCAGGAGGAAGAAACAGATGGATATCTGTTTGCTTCCGCTGAGGAGATCAAAAAACTTGGGGAGGAAGGAAAATTCCTTCATTATGACAGCATCAGACAGGCGTTTGTTTAGTCGATAATGTGGTGGTTTAACCATTTCCTTCCGTGGAAGCGTATCGAAAATACGATGGCGCGGAGCGTCCAGTCGGCAAACATACCGATCCAGACTGCAATCGGGCCAAATCCCCAAACACGGCAGAGATAGACACAAAGGCTCACACGGCAGAGCCACATGGTGCAGCAGGAGGTGATCATGGAGAATTTGACATCTCCGGCTGCACGCATGCCGTATGCCGGGATAAAAGATAATACCCAGGAGATCGGTTTGGTAATCGTGATAAAGATGACCATTTTAAAACACAGGTCAGCACTTTCCGCTTCCATGCCGCCTAACAGGGTGATTGGTTTTGTCAGGGCAAGCACAGTAAGACAGCTGATCACGATCGCTGCCTCGGCGAGCCAGGAAAGTTTTTTGATGTAATAAATGACCTCGTCTTTTCTGCCGGCACCGAGACACTGTCCAACCACAGTCATCAGTCCAATGCCGACACCGATTGCGGCGACACCGTTTAGATTTTCGAGGATATTTGTCATTGCCTGAGCAGCGATGGCGACGGTTCCAAGTGTGGAGACCGTAGACTGGATCGCGAGTTTACCGAACTGGAACATACTGTTTTCGATCCCGGACGGGATGCCGATGAACAGTATTTTTTTGATGAGTGAAAAATCAGGACGGATTGCGGCATAATTTTTAATAAAGATCGGTTCCTCTTTACTGCGCAGCTTGTAGATCACGACAACAGCGCAGAAGATGCGGGATACGAGGGTTGAAATTGCGGCACCCTCCACGCCCATCCCGAAAACAAAAATCAAAATAGCATTTCCACCGATGTTTAAGAAATTGGAAATGATGGAAATGATCATTGGTTCCCTGCTGTTATTCTGGGCGCGCATGATCGAGGCCCCGGCATCATACAGTCCGATAAAAGGAAAGGATAACAGGGTAAATAGAAAATAAATTTGAGAATTTGTCATGACATCTGTCTCCACGGCACCGAAAATGGCGTGAAGCAGCGGACCACGGAATAAAAGGCAGATGGCAGACAATGTCACGGAAAAAACGGTCATGACAAAAAGCACCTGTCTGGCCGATTCATTGGCAGCTGCTCCCAAGATACTGGGAACACAGGATCGCACCTCCTGCAGCGAGTGCGGAGAGTGCCTGAATGACTAAAATATTGATGGAATCCACGAGGGATACTGCAGAAATGGCGGCAGAGCCGACGTTGCTGACCATCATTGTGTCGGCAGTTCCCATCAGGGAGGAAAGCAGCTGCTCAACGATGATCGGAACCAATAGTTTCCACAGATCCTGATTGCTGTATAAATGTGCATCAGATGTACTCGTTTTCGTAAAGATCTTATTTTTCACACCAATCTCCATATCTATATGATTTTTTGAAAGACAAATTTCTTCCTTATATATTTTTCGAAGGTTATTCTAGCACCTTAGTCACGGTTTTTCCATAATAATAAAAAAATAATTCTTTGTTTTTTCATGGAAACAGTGTATAATCGATAAAGATTATCAATATCAACACGAAGGATAAAGAAAAATGACACTAAAAGAATTAGAAATCGGAAAAAGTGCTGTGATTAAAGTAGTCGGGGGAGAAGGGGCATTAAGACAGCATTTTTTAGATATGGGAGTAATACCGGGGGCAGAGGTAACCGTTATTAAATTTGCACCGATGGGAGATCCGATGGAACTGCAGATTCATGGATATGAGCTGACACTGCGGCTTTCGGATGCGGAGCAGATTGAAATTGAACTGATCAGTGAGCGTTCGCGCAGACATGAAGGTGCAAAAAACATCAATCAGTCCGTGCATCCGGGACTCGGAGAAGAGGGGAAATACCATGTGAAGGGAGATGGAAGACCACTGCCGGAGCAGGAAAAACTGACCTATGCACTTGTCGGTAACCAGAATTGTGGAAAAACTACATTGTTTAATCAGTTAACCGGTTCAAACCAGCATATCGGAAATTTCCCGGGAGTGACAGTTGACCGAAAGGACGGGGCGATAAAAGGGCATCCGAATACCTCGGTGACAGATCTTCCGGGTATTTATTCGATGTCGCCATATAGCAGTGAGGAGATCGTTTCGAGGAATTTTGTGCTTGAAGATAAGCCGAAAGCGATGATCAATATTATCGATGCAACCAACATCGAGCGCAATCTGTACCTGACGATGCAGCTTTTGGAGATGGATATTCCGATGGTCATTGCATTAAATATGATGGATGAGATGACCGGAAACTCTGGTTCTGTGGATGTCAATGGCATGGAGGCAATGCTTGGTGTGCCGGTTGTCCCGATCTCAGCGGCAAAAAATGAAGGTGTGGATGAGCTGGTACGTCATGCGCTTCACATTGCAAAATATCAGGAACGTCCGGGAAGGCAGGATTTTTGTGATGAGAGTGACTTTGGAGGAGCCGTGCACCGCTGTATCCATGCAGTTTCGCATCTGATCGAGGACCATGCGAAAGAAGCGCAGATACCGATCCGTTTTGCAGCTTCGAAAATCATTGAAGGGGATCATCTGATCTTAGAAAAACTGCATCTGGATGAAAATGAAAAAGAGGCGATCGAACATCTGATCGTTCAGATGGAAAAAGAGCGTGGACTTGACCGGAGTGCAGCGATCGCAGATATGCGTTTTACCTTTATTGAAAAAGTCTGTGAAAAGACAGTAGTAAAACCCAAAGAGAGCAGGGAAAGGATACGAAGCGAGAAAATTGACCGTATCCTGACCGGAAAATATACGGCAATCCCTTGTTTTATCGGTATCATGCTGATCGTGTTTTATCTTACGTTTCATGTAATAGGAGCGGGACTACAGAATCTTTTACAGAGGGGGATTGATGCGCTGACAGCAGCAGTGGATCAGCTCCTTTCTGCTGCAGGTGTCAATGAAGTGTTGCATGACCTTATAATTGATGGTATTTTTACAGGAGTTGGAAGCATTTTAAGTTTTCTTCCGATCGTTGTGACGCTGTTTTTCTTCCTGTCTCTGATGGAGGACAGTGGATATATTGCCCGTGTTGCATTTTTTATGGATAAGTTATTACGAAAGATCGGACTCTCTGGAAGAAGTATCGTTCCGATGCTGATCGGTTTTGGCTGTACGGTTCCGGCAGTAATGGCAACTCGTACACTGCCAAGTGAGCGTGACCGTAAAATGACGATCTTACTGACACCGTTTATGAGCTGTTCGGCAAAACTTCCGATCTATGCGTTTTTCGTCAGCGCATTTTTCCCGGAGTATGGAGCACTTGTGATGTGTGCACTGTATTTAGGCGGAATTGTGATCGGTATTTTGGTGGCACTGCTTTACCGCAAGACACTGTTTCGCGGGGATGCGGTTCCGTTTGTCATGGAATTGCCGAATTACCGTCTGCCGGGGTTAAAAAATGTCATGCAGCTTTTATGGGAAAAAGCAAAAGACTTTTTACAGAAAGCGTTTACGGTTATTTTCCTTGCAACGATCTGTATCTGGTTCTTGCAGAAATTTGATATTCATTTTAATATTGTAAATGATTCGAAAGACAGCATGCTTGCACTGATTTCGAATGGATTAGTTCCATTATTTGCTCCGTTAGGACTTGGGGACTGGCGTATCTGTACATCCCTGATCAGTGGTGTGATGGCAAAGGAGAGTGTGATCTCAACGCTTGAGATTTTATTTGGAGGTAATGTGCAGGCAGCGCTATCTGATGCGGCAGCAGCATCACTTCTGGTATTCAGTCTGCTTTATACACCGTGTGTTGCGGCACTTGCGTCAATCCGCCGTGAACTTGGAAGAAAATGGGTGGCAGGTGTGATCGTATGGCAGTGCCTTGTCGCCTGGGTGGCAGCATTTCTCGTGCACGGGCTTGCTCTGCTTTTCTAAGAAAGTGGATTGCAGTCTGTGTGAGACTGTATTAATATATGGTATAGAAAAGGCGAGAATGAGGCAGTAGTGTGTAAATGTCTCAGAAAAGAGGAGTTGTATGACGGAGAAAAAATTTGTGGCACTGACCTTTGATGACGGACCGACACCGGGAATTACGGATCAGGTATTGGATGTGCTTAAGGAAAACGATATCGTGGCAAGTTTTTTTCTGATTGGACAGAAAATTACAGAGCAGTCGGAGTACCTGATCCGGCGTGCATATGATATGGGGTGTTCAATCGAAAATCACTCCAAAACGCATCCGGGGATGCCGGAACTTAATGACCGGGAGATTTTGGACGAGGTCAGCTATACGACGGAACAGATCGTGCGTATCACGGGAGAAAAACCGGAGTTCTTCCGGCCTCCGTATATCAGTTATAACCAGAAAATGTATGATCTGATTGATCTTACTTTTATCTGCGGATATGGCTGTGAGGACTGGGAGCCTTCTGTGACAGCGAAAGAGCGGGCAGACAGGATCCTTCGGGATGCGAAGCCCGGATTTATTATCTTACTGCATGATATGGAAGGCAATACGCAGACAGTTGAGGCAATAAAGACGATCATTCCTGCTTTAAAAGAACAGGGCTATGAATTTGTCACAGTCAGGGATCTGTTTCGAAAGAGCGGCATTGTTCCACAGAGAAATGTGATCTATATGGGTGCGGATGAAGTGAGAAATAATTATGAATAAAATATTTATAAACTATTAGCACTCTCTATTGACGAGTGCTAAAACAAGTGCTATAGTATGATTGCAATAAAAATAAAAACTAAAATCCCAAACAGGAAAGCGAAGCACATCGCCATGGGAGAGATAGATTACCGGGATGACCGGGGAAAACAGAGAGGCGATGCGTGATGTCTCTCTGTTTTTGTTTTGATTGGAGGTAGTGCGATCATGAAAAGAGATTATTATGAGGTACTTGGAATTGATAAAAATGCGGATGCGTCCGCGATAAAGAAAGCATATCGGAAACTTGCAAAAAAATATCATCCGGATACGAATAAAGACGATCCGAACGCAGAACAGAAGTTTAAGGAAGTCACGGAAGCATATTCTGTGTTAAATGATCCGGAGAAAAAGAAACTTTACGATCAGTACGGAATGGCTGCATTTGAGGAAGGATTCTCGGAGGAGCAGGCAAGGCGTGCTGCAAATGGAGGAGGATTTTCCGGGTTTCATTTTGAAAACGGCGAGGCGGGTGATTTCTGGGACGATATGTTTGGCCAGTTCTTTGGAGGAAACAGC
>OHGH01000928.1_pt1 | contig 12161 bp, 7 predicted proteins | sample 1567801 | NCBI WGS metagenome assembly OHGH01 (sample SAMEA3879519, study PRJEB24766) | human gut metagenome | biome: human-associated habitat; feature: feces | place: USA | collected 1985/1987
GCCTGTAGCTTATATTTGTCGTCCGTTCGTCACCAACTAATATTCAATTAAACAAACATACTACTTCTCATTCACAACCGCATTATCCATAACTATATTCTGTGCTTTCTTTACAAGCATTGCCTTTACTATTGTATTCTTGTCAAACTTATCTGTGAATGTTGTTACCTGTGAATAACCACTGTCCTTTGCAAACTGTTCAAGGTCATCTTTATATTCATATTCTGTTATATCAAGTCCTTCTTTTTCTGCTATTGCCTGATATATAAGCTGCTGGCCTGCTGATGCCTTTACGAATTCATCAAATGTTTTACCATAAAGATTCTGGCAGTATTCATCATTAGTCTTTCCCTGAAGAGTACTATAAAAACTGATTGATTCTTCAAGCTTTGATGTCTGCTGTGCAAGGAATTCTTCAGGGTATCCTGTTACCTTACATACATCAAGAAGCTGTGTAAGAATAGCCTCATTCTTTGCTTCACTCACCTTTGTATCTATAGTTGATTTAACATCGTTCTTAACATATTCCTTATATGAATCTACTGATTCAAGACCAAAGTTCTCTTTTACAAACGAATCTGTGAGCATAGGAACATTTGGCTGCTGTACGTAGCTCATGGAAAGTTCAAACACCACTCTCTTACCTGCATAATCAGTATACTTAGAGTTATCTGGCATAGTTACTGTTATAACCTTTGTCTGACCTGCTACCATACCATATAATTCATCTGCAAGACTCGTTCCTGCAACTGGAAAAGCTTCCTTTCCAAGAACCATACTATAATCAGAACCTGTGAAATCATCTATTGCAAGTCCGCCTGATGTTCCTGAGTAACTAAATGTTACTTTATCTGACTTCTGTGCCCCACGGTTAACATCTGTATATGTAGTTACATCATTCATCTGCTCAGATATCTTGTCATCTATAACCTTATTAGTTATAGATGTGACATCAACATCTGCTACTATTCCCTTGTAGTTTCCAAGTTCAACATAATCTGTAGGACTATATCCATAATCAACCTTTATTTTACTATTACATGCTGTAGTCATAAGCATAGAAACAACCATAGCTGCTGCTACTGCATATTTAACGCACTTTCCTTTTAATACTTTTCTCATAACCTGTCTCCATAAATATATATTATGCCGGATTGCCGACTTATAAACTATACCATAATACAGCCTCTAAAGCCAGTATTACATAAATGTTTCACAATATTATCACAAAAGCCGCCATACAGGATATAAAGAGTTATCTCATCCTATATAGCGGCTTAAATGCTACTAATCAGAAGATATCCAGAATCTGACAGATATAAATCTGATATATAACATTATATTTATCTTTATACTAATTAATCTAATGATTAAGCAAGCTTAGACTTAGCTACTTCTGCTAACTTAGCAAATCCTTCTGCATCATTAACAGCCATCTCAGCTAATACCTTTCTGTTAAGGTCGATGTTAGCTAACTTTAAACCATACATGAATTTGCTGTATGAAAGACCGTTCATTCTTGCAGCAGCATTGATTCTTGCGATCCATAACTGTCTGAACTGTCTCTTCTTCTGCTTTCTACCCTTGTAGCTCTCTGTAAGAGCTCTCATTACAGACTGCTTAGCAACTCTGTACTGCTTAGATCTAGCTCCTCTAAAACCCTTAGCGAGCTTTAATACTCTATTATGCTTCTTCTTTGCGTTCATACCGCCTTTAATTCTTGCCATTTCTTAATTTCCTCCTAAAATAATCAATCACAGACACCCATATCTTATAAATATGGCATAATCTTCTTCATTGTCTTTACATTAGTTGCATCTGTCATAGCTGCATGTCTAAGATTTCTCTTTCTCTTAGTAGTCTTCTTTGTAAGAATATGGCTCTTGTAAGCTTTCATTCTCTTTAATTTACCTGTTCCAGTTACTTTAAAACGCTTTGCAGCTGCTCTTTTTGTCTTTACCTTTGGCATAATAATCCTCCTAATTTAATTCTCATATGGAATAATATTTTAACGTTTTTCAGTTAAAAACATAGTCATGCTCCTGCCTTCTAACTTTGGAGCCTTATCTACTACTGCTATATCACTTAACTTCTCTGCAAAATCTTCAAGTATATGCTTGCTTGAATCAACATGAGCCATCTCACGTCCTCTGAATCTGAGTGATACTTTAACCTTATCGCCTTTCTCTATGAACTTCCTTGCTGCGTTACACTTAGTGTTAAGGTCATTCACATCTATGTTAGGTGATAAACGAACTTCTTTGACTTCTATTGTTCTCTGTTTTTTCTTAGCTTCCTTTTCTTTTCTGACAAGTTCATACTTATACTTGCCATAATCCACAAGCTTACATACAGGTGGCTTTGCGGATGGGGCTATCTTTACAAGGTCAACCTCTGCCTCTCTTGCTAACTTCATAGCATCCTTAGGAGACATAACTCCAAGCTGCTGTCCTTCTTGTCCAATAACACGAACTTCCTTATCGCGGATCTGCTCGTTAATCATTAATTCGCTAATAGTAGTGCACCTCCAAAATCAAAAAAAGTGGATAGTCAGACTATCCACTTTTTAATCATAATGCATCTTAATTGCTGTTTATCATGCATATTCTTAAAAATATAAACCCGAGTCGCCTTCATGCGCTAAGGTGAGAGTGGATACTCTGCTTCGTTTAACAACTATTAGAGTTTAACACTAATAGTTATAGCTGTCAACTATATTTTTAAACATTTCAAACAAACATTTCAAATATTTCAAATTTCTGCAATACAAAAATGATACATTGTTTTATTTTTTATCTTACAACTGACTTTCTTCTTAATACTACGAATGCAAAACCTGCACATGATACAACTGCGAATAATACATAGAGTGCTATATTATACACATCACCTGTATTTATTGTGTTATCTGATGCCTGTCCGTTTCCTGTTGCTGCTACATCTTCATAGCATATAGCGTATGTAGAGAATTTATCTGTTGTAAATGTAATAACTCCGTTTTCGCAGCTTGTTTCAAGTGCCTCTGCTACACCATCATGAATTCTTACAACTGTATATTTTCTTTCTACAGATGAATCTGTATTCTTAAGACTTTCAGGAATATCAAGCCTAACAACAACTCCAGCAGCTGTTTCTGTTACTGATACTTCTTTGAGACTTCCAACTTTCTTTAATAATGTAAGATCAAGATATGCTCCAACTACACCATTGTTAAGAACTTCCTTAACTTTATCCTCCACAAGCTTCTTATCGCTTTCTGATACTGTAGCTGTTACATCTTTGACCTCCATAGATACCGAAACTGCACTTCCGTTTTCTATTTCTTTCTTTTCCTCTTCTGTGAATGTGATTCCGCTCACTGGTACTTCGGCCTTTATATTGATGCCATCATCAGCCTTAATTACCGCATTTACCTTATCTGAATCTGATGTGCTTGGTGTATCACTTGGTGTATTTGGTGTGTCGCTTGGTGTGTTATCTCCTGGCTTATTATCATCTGGTGTGTCACTTGGTGTGCTATCTCCTGGCTTGCTATCATCTGGTGTATCACCTGGCTTAACATCAGAACCAGTTATTACCTTACCATCTACAACAAGTTTTATATCTGAGAATGTTACATCTGCCTGTCTTGCTACAAATAAACCTACATATACATAATCCGCATCTATTGATGTAAGCTTGAAATCAAAACCGCCTGATATAGCAGCATTATCGCCAAATGTACATGCGTATCCATCACTGTTGCTCTCAATCTTAAGTGCATATGTCTTACCAGCCTCTACTGGATTCTCTAATTTACCACCATAGCCTAATGCGCCATCTTTTCTCTTAAAGCAGTTAGCTGTTCCCTGCTGGATACTTCCTGCTGCAACATAATCTCCAAGAGCTGACTTATCATTAACATCAATATACATCGCATCTCTTGCCATAAGACCAAATGCAACCTGATTGTGTTTATTAATGCTGTTTACTGTTGCATTAGCTGTTATTACAAAGTTACTACCTGCTGGTACTTTATAATAATACATTGCAATTCCATCTGTTGTTGATGATATCTTTCCCTTACCATTAACAGCAATGTGAATGCTTCCATCTTCATTGCCCTCAAGTATGAACTTATCTTTAATAAGATTTGGGTCTCCACCTATATCTCCAAATATTGAACCCTTGAAAACTCCCGCATCTTTCCATAATTCACTCTGCTTAAGTTCTCCTGAATATTCAGCTTCCTTATAATCTGGATTAGACTTAAGTACATCAGCCTTAACAGGTGCTTCCTTAGCTGTTATATGTTCTGATATTCCAGCCACTCCAAGTTCCTTAATTGTCTTAGTTACAAGATAAGCATTATATGTTCCACCATAAATATTTGTATGTGTATTATCAACACTTGTAGCCTTAGATGATGTCCATGCATGAAGGTTGACTGTCTCATCTGGTCCTAATGTATCATATAACTCTTTTGTCATCTTAGTCATATCAACAACTGGTATGTTAAGTTCCTTACCAAGATTCCTTATAGACTGGGCATAATCTCCACCCTTGAAATCACCACTATCCTTTGTGATATGAAGATTGCTGTCAGACCATTCTGTTGTAGCAGTTCTTCTTACTATAGGTGTACAGAGGATAACTGTTGTACCAGCTGCCTGCGCAGGCTTAATATAATTTTCATATAATGAGTTAGCAAATGAGCCAGCTGTCTTATAATCACCATTAGGATCTGTATATCTGTCTGCTTCTGCCTTTTCATCATTATGTCCGAAGCCTATAAGAAGATAATCACCCTGCTTCATACCAGATGTAAGTTCATTATACTCCTTATCATTAACATAGCTCTTAGAACTTCTTCCTGATAAAGCTATATTCTTTACTTCATATGTTCCATCAAGATACTTATCAATCTGTGTACCCCATCCGTATCTTGGATAATAATAATTATCAGCAAAAGAACTTACTGTAGAATCACCTATTATCCATACTGTAGGCTTGCTGCTGTCTTTATTAACCGCATCATCAGCCATAGCCATAACGCTCCAGCCTATGCTCATAACAAGCAAAAGCAAAGCGCTAAGCAGACAACTTATACGTTTTCTGTTTCTTTTCTTCATCATAAATAACCTTCCCTTTCTTTTCTGGACAATCCGTCCCTTTTTATGGAATTATAAAGTATGAACCAGTGTCAAGGTCAATATCTTTTTACACATTTAATAATGCATTGTACATAAATCCATACATTATTATATTTTAAAAAATATTCAGGCAAATAATATTCAAGCAAATAATATTCGAACGAATAATATTCAAACATTCAAAAACCAGACACACAACAACCTAAGTCATTGTGTATCTGGTTTTATTCAATGCCAATCAATACTAATCAATTCTAATCATTACTAAAACTAGTATGTATAACTATTATATTATTTATTAATCAGCCTTTTCTTTTTTCTATCTTCATACACAAGAAGTATTATTCCAACTAATGCCATTGTAAATGCCACACTATATCCCATCACGTGATATACATCTGCTGTTTTTACATCATCTTTAGAAGCATCTGGATTTTTATCGTCAGATGATATAGCATTGTCATCTTTATTACTGTCACTATCTGACGTAGCTCCATCATCTTTCTTATCGCTGCCACCCTGTTCTGGTGCTGGTGTTGGGTTTGGCGCTGGTGTTGGATCTGGTGCTGGTGTTGGGTCTGGCGCTGGTGTTGGATCCGGTGCCGGAGTTGGGTCTGGTGCTGGTGTTGGATCCGGTGCTGGTGTTGGATCCGGCGTTGGATTCTCGCTCTTATTAAGTTCTTCACTCTTAGCACTTATTGCACTTAAAAGGCTCTGGCCTTTTGTTGTCCAGTACACTGCATCTTCTGTGAATCTGCCATTTGCATCTGCTGCTTTAGCAGTAAGCACTCCATTCTTATCAACAACAAACACCTGCTGTCCATCCGGATTAACACCTGCTACTCTGGATGGTGATTTTACAGCCTTTGAGAGTGATATATTCATATTCTGGATCTGCTGTGCAAAGAGTTCTGCTGTTATGAAGCCACCAAGCTTATTGCTATGTGTACTGTCTCCTGCTGACATAACCTGTGTACCATTAACAGACTTGCCATTAGCTGCCTTTTCGTCTGCTTTGTATGCTTCCTCATACATATTCTTTGTTATCTCAAAACCATCAATAAGTAATACATCCTGTTCCTTTGCAAGCTGTTTAACTGCTTCAACATATGCATTATTTTCAGTTACAAGTGTTCCTGTTTCTTTATCTGTTGAATCATGATGTGGTTTGATAGTACCCTCACTAGTATAATAAAGTCTTGATACTGGTGTTACAAGAACCGGTATTGCCCCTGCTTCCTTTGCCGCATCAATATATTGTTTAAGATACCATTTATAAGTACCACCACAATCATATGAATAGAATGTATCTCCATACTTTGAAGTAAGTGATGATGGTGTTGCCACTTTAGTTCCTGCTGTTACAGGATATATTCCGTCAGCATCTGGCTGTCCAAGTGGTACATATCTATCTTCAATGTATCCTTTTCCATTGGCACAGTCATTGTGTCCAAACTGTATAAACAGATAATCGCCTGCTTTGATATTGGCTTTTATCTTATCTAATGAGCCCTCATTGATAAAGTTTCGGCTGCTTCGTCCTCCATTGGCATAGTTCTGCACCTTAACCTTTGAAGAATCAAAGAACGCCTGTAAATATTCGCCCCATGAGCCTTCAGCTTGAGCCTTACCGCTCATATACATACCTGATGCTGAATAATCCTTAACAGTTGAATCACCTGCTAAAAATACATTTACTCCATCACCAAGTTCTATATCTGTTGAACCTGTAGGATCTTCATATCCATCTCTTACATATGCCTCTGCCTTATATTTTACTGCTCCTGACTTAACACCACTTAAGTTCTCAGGTACAACTTCAACTTCAATATGCTTTCCAATAGCATCCTTAGAAATCTTATATGTATTATCAGCATTGGCAGTTGACGATTTTGCAAGTGTTCTGCTGCCATCCTCATTAACAATATACCAGCGGATTACTGATGCATCATTTTTATCATTCTTCTCTCCAAGAGAGTATATAACAGTAAGAGTATGTCCTGGATATGGTGCATTGATATCTCCATTATCCACAAGATATGGTTTCTTTACAAATGCTACTGTGCCCTCATCAGCCACATAAGCATTAGGTGTCCAGCCTGAAAGATAATCATTCACAACATCTTTCTTTGCAACACTTTCATCTGTTGTAACTCCTGTTACTCTCTTAGAAACATCTACTGCTGTTCCATCTGTATAAACCGAATTATATTCTGTATAACCAGCCTTCTCCGGCTTATTGCCAGACATTTCAAACCAGCCTTCATCTTTAATGTAACTACCATTTATCTTAGTATTAAGGAATGTTACTTTTGCATCCTGACCCCAAGGTCTTCCAAGATATCCTGCACTTACCTCAAGTTTATCACTGCCTGTTATTGTACAGTTTCTAAATACATAGCCAATCTTAGTTGCTGCAGCAGAGGCTGGCTTATGTGCTGTAATATAACCACCTGTAGAGCCAGCACTGTAACCTGCAAATCTAAGTTCACATCCATCAAACACTGCGTTTCCATCACCAAATATGTAATCTGTATTACCCTCTATACGGCAGTTTTTAAAGTACATATTAGTTGCTGAATTACCAGTATATAATGTATCCTGGCTTCCAAGAAATGCACAGTCTGTGAATTCAACCTTATCAGCTTCTATAGCCATGGCTGTTGCTCTTTCTGTTGCTGCCTTTGATGTAACATCTGTTGCATAGTTTCTGTCTGGATTCTTATTTTCTGTAGGTGTCACACCATCTTCTATTTCTTCATCTGTTAAATAACGGTTAAACGAAGCTTCAAATGTGATTCCATCAGCACTAAATCCTGTTGCTGTATTTTTAAGCAGTACTGAACAGCCCCATTTTGCTGCAGCTGCCTTCTCATACTTATCATATGCATTTTCAGCATTATAATAGCCTTTAGAATCTATGCTGTAATACTTATATCCTATTCCATAATACCATGTAAGAAGCACTTCTTTGCCTGATGACTTTTCATCATTAACAAGTCTTACATATGGAGTTGATATAATAACCTGTTCTCTATATGTACCAGGAGCAATATGAATAGTAACTCCATTATTCTCATCAGGAGCAGGTGTCATTAATGATACTGCTGATACTGCTTCTTTTACTGTATTATAGTTTGCATTTCCTTTTTCTTTATATCCGACATATATATCAGATACTCTTTCAATCTGTTCCTTATCTTTAGTTGACACCATTAAGATGTCTTTAGTTACATCCGCATCATTGACTACTATATGTGTTGTTGTTCTATATCCATCAACTGCTGCTTCAACTTCATATGAACCATTTCTTAAAGAAACTTCATATCCATCTGATGTAACCTTTCCTGTATACACATACTTGTCATCAACATTGATAAACTTAATATCTGTAACTGCTGCTTTAGCATCAATATCTGTAAATCTACCTGTTACCTTATATAACTTCTTAGCAGAAACGCTTATATCTTTAGAGTAATCTGTCTGGCCTGTAACCTCTTTGCCATCAGCTACTTCATAATCATTAACTCCACTAAGCTCAACTGTATACTTAACATCAGGCTCAAGTGTTGCTTTGAAAGCTTTGTTATCATCAAGCTTAAGAACCACATCATCTGCTAATGAAGATGGGTCAGCTACGAGCTTAACTGATAATCCCGATGTATCATAATCTGCTGCAAAGCCTGTAACCTTTCCTGTATATGTATATACTTTCTTTTCTTCTACCTTTAATGTAACTCCTGTCTTGCCTGTCAGAGCTTCATCTACAGTTGTTGTAACATTCTTTGTATCAACGGAAAATCCATATCCTGCTACTCCGGATAAAACTGCTGTATAATCACAACCTGCTGCAAGTGTAGCTGTAAATGTATTGCCTTTTACATCTGCATCATATGTGATATCGTTAACATCATCCTTAAATAAAACCTTCAGACCGCTTACCTGTACGCCTTCTATTGTTCCACTGACTTTTACTCCCGGAATTCTTACCACCCTGTTATATATAGGTTTTCCTGCTGCTGCATCTGTATATACCTTATATGAACCACTATACTTAGCTACGAATTCATACTTAGCCCCTTTGTTAGTAAAGCTTGCTTTTTCTACCTGTTCATTGTCTTCACCAAGATACTTAAAAAGAAGTGTTCCATTTGCAGCATTGCTTGATGCCATGTATACAACTATCTTATCTCCGGCTTCTACATTGTTAATAGCAATGTATCTTCTTCCTTCTCCTCCTGTACCATTACAGTAGTACATACCGGATGCTGTATATCCATCATCATATGCTGTTGTTGCTAACGCATTGCTTCCATAGTTTTTGCCTGATGCCGAGAACAATCTGTCATTGGCATTATGATTGATTGTAAGATCACCAAATGTTGTTTCTCCGGCAACGAATTTACCATCCTTTGAAACATTGTCACAATTCTCCCAGTCAGCAGCAGTAATATGATTATTATACTTATCTGTATCTGCTTCCTGTACTGTGCCCATGTCCCATACGTCAATCTTTCTTGTTGACGCTTTTGATTCTGCTGCAAATGCAGTTACGTCTATGCTTGTAACAAGCATAAGTACTGCACACAAAAGACTGCTAAGACGTCTTTTAGTTGTTTTGCGCATATTGACCTCCCTTTCTGCCTTTAAAGGCATTATAACATTATATATCTGCATGGATACTGTCAGGGTCTGTTTATAAAACCTTTTTGATATCCATAATACAAACTATAAAGTATGAACCAATGTCAAGGTCAATATCTTTTACATACTTAACAAAGAATTGTTTTTATATGTGAACATAACATATCATAATTCACTCTTTGTCTTCCCGTACAGGAACACTCATAAGGATATACATCACATGATTATCACTATCATCATCCTTAACCTTTGTTATAACTATACCTGTTATATCACCATCAAGGACAAGATTATGCTCTTTCATATACGCAAGATGACGCCCTATCATAATCTCCTTAATCTCATCCTGTGAATAATCATATATACTGCTTAACTTTGCCGGCACCTTTGATATACCCATAACTGACGGCTTAGGAATATACTTCTGTGCATATTGGTTAATATGAAGATGATACTTTTCAAGATGCTCTTCTTTAATCGAATAACCACAGCTTACAGTAAAACGTCCTGCTTTCATCTCACTCTCAGGAATTATGTATATATGCTGTATTTCTGGTGAATTGTATAAAAACTCGCTTAGCTGCTCCAGTCTTTCTGGCTCCTGAAGCAGCTTTCCGCCATTCTTATATAAGACATAATACATAGGAAGACTTTGTTTTTCATATATATCTGTATTAGAGGCCGCCTTATTCATAAGCAAACAGTCATCCTTAAGTCTGTGTCTTAAATACGTCATATAGGCTATCTGCTTATCCAACTGCTGCATACGTTCCTGACATGCCTCTATAGTTTCATCAAGCGTATAATTCTGCATTTTACTTATCTGCTCATGCGTAAAACCATACTTTATATGCATTTTAGCATTGAGCACACCAAACACTCCATCATCATCGTAATACCTGTATCCGCTGTTCTCATCCCTTACAGCAGATATATAACCCATATCCTCATATCTTCTCACCGTATTTGTAGATACACCAAGAAGCTTTGCAAGATCACTTATCTTATACCTCATATATCTTTCGCCTCTTTCATTTGTACACATTACTTTATATCATCATAATATCAGTACTATAATACTATTTCAATACTGTTTAAAGACAACATTTCCATAATCCAGACTATATCATGCCCGCTTACATAAGCTCAGCTATGCCTGACAGTCTCACATATCTGTCTGATATACGGTACCATGTCGGAAAATCAACGACTCCTGTCTGTGGCATATTGTTAATCCTCTGAAACTGTCTTACCGCTTCTGCTGTCTGCTCTCCATATATTCCATCAACTGACAATGGTGGTATAGCCTTGTAATAATCTCCTATGAGATTCAGCTGCTCCTGAAGCTGTCTTACTTTCTGACCCGATGACCCTATATCAAGATTGGCACCAGGCCATGATGAAGGAATACCCTGTATCTGCTCTGCTGTATTTATATACATATCATCACCATAATAATATCTTAATATATCGATTGATGAATATCCCTGGTCACCAAGATACTTACTTCCCCACTGTGTCATCCAGTTTGGACAGCTTGATTTTTTTCCATCACAGTACTGTGTAAGTATTGGCTGCTTAACATTCGGACGTGAAAGATAATTATCAAATATTTCATCTACTACATTTGATATACTCTCAAATATATTTCTGCCATTCACCCATTTATGATCAAATGCTGTTGAAGATGTTATAGTAAAATTATAACTCTGGTTTCTATACCATTCTGTATACACCCTGTTCAATGTAAATGACATGATTGCAAGTATATTAGCCTCTAACGTCTGCCTTGGCCATGTTGAATATATCTCGCTGCTTGCAACATTTTTAATATAATCCTTATACCTGACATAATAATCAAGCGCCGTTGAATCAGTAGGAACACCATCATGCACAACTATAGTTTCAGGAATAACAACACGGCTTAGTACTATCTCACCAGACTGGTTAAGTGGCTTTATCTCACTCTCTGGTATCTTGGCTGGATAGTTTCCATACAGGGTATTAACCGGAATAACTATGTTATCTTCCGCAACTGCATACTCATTTTCATTAAGATATACATCCTGTATACTCGTTTCTCCTGAAAAGACATCTATTCCGGATATGTTAGTCTCCTCATATCCGTTGGCACTGACATCAATCGTATATTCTGCAAATGGCTGTTTTTCCCCTGGCTCCATGCTGTACTCTATCGGTGGTGCTAAAAGTTCATCAAGATTAACCGCCCCCTCTGAATCCGTTACAAGTTCATTTATTATCGAATCCGGATTACCTGTGTATGACAGAGTGATTCTTGCATTTGCAAGCGGTGCTCCCTGCTGTTTATCATATACATTTATGTGCATCTTCCCTTTATCTATCATATCCTGTGGTGTTTCCATA
>OHGH01000937.1_pt1 | contig 12074 bp, 5 predicted proteins | sample 1567801 | NCBI WGS metagenome assembly OHGH01 (sample SAMEA3879519, study PRJEB24766) | human gut metagenome | biome: human-associated habitat; feature: feces | place: USA | collected 1985/1987
TCGAAGATTCGCGGCGGCTTGGGCGGCGAAAACGTCCTCGGCATCGAATTCGGACTGAAGGTCCTGGCCCCGCTGGACGGCTCTTCGCCCGGTTCGATTCTGCCGACGGAGCCCTTCATCGAGGCCGACCCGACGTCGCTGACCTTCGAACAGGCAGGCGGCAGCCTCCCGGTCGATATCGAAGCATCGGGTCCGTTCTCGGTAGGTGCTGTGCCCGAAGGCTTCTCGGTGGAAGTCATAAACGGACGCGTCACGGTGATCGCCGAAGCCAATTCCACGGAATCGCCCCGCTCCGGACAACTGGAATTCATCCTGGAGTCCGATCCTGAAACAAAAGCTACCGTATCGCTTTCGCAGCCCAATGCCTAAGCCATGAAACGCAATGTAGAACTGGAGGCAGCGGAAGCTCTGCTCGATGTGGGGATTCTGCTGCCTCTTCTCCGATTCCGCCTGCCCGGAGGCCGGGAGCGGGTGCTGCGCGTAACGATGCGGCGCCCCTGCCTGGGAGGGCAGATGCGCATCGTACGCCACTACCTGAAGCTGGGAATCACGGCCCGGGAATGGGATGCTTTCTCCGAAGACGAGGAGCGTGCCTTTTTCGACCGGCATGCCAAACGCCTTTCGCTGATCCTTGCGCTGACGATATGTCGCGGCTATCTGTCCGGACTCCTGCTGGCCCCCGTGGTGGCCTGGTTGATCCGGTGGAAGGTACCCTCCGAGTACCGGATCGAAGCCCAGCGCTGGTTCCGCAGAATGCGGGGCACGCGGGATTTTACGAGTATTATCGAATCGGCCGAGAGGATCGATCCCTTCCGGTACGAAGCGAGCCGCCCCAAAAGAGCAGGAAAGGGGAGTTAAGAACCGTTTACGAGAGTTCCCATAGCCCCTTCGGAATCGTTTGGCAAATTGCCTCCGCAACAGGATGGTCGGTGCATTACATTCTGTGGAAGGTCAATTTCCAGACACTGGCCATGATGCTGGCCGATGCCCCGCATTATCGAAGCGTCCCGGCCGAATGTACGGAAGCCGGGAGTGCAACGGGAAAACCCGATACCGCACAACTCTTTCAATCGAAACTCAACTTGCAATGAAACCCGTCGAGATAGAATTCCTCGTAAAGAACAATACCCGCCAGGGACTCTCCGGAGTTTCCGGCGGGATTGATGGTGTCGAGAAGGATGCTATGGATGCCAGGAAACAGATCGAAGCTCTGGAGGCAGAGGTGGCACGATTGAGCAAAACAATGTCTACGACACCGAAGATGGATCAAAGTGATAATATTCGACAGATCGAGACCCTGCAGGCTCGAATCAAGGAACTTGAAGAGGAGCTGGGCCGCGTTTCGAAGAGCGCGAAGGCAGTCTCAGAAACGGCCAAAAATACGACAATCGTTCCTTCTGATGCAACGAAAGCTAAGAGTACATTCAACGGATTGAACATGTCGATCCAACAACTGGCCCGGGAGCTGCCGGTATTGTCGATGGGGCCTCAAATGTTCTTCATGGCCATTTCGAACAACCTGCCGATCTTCACCGACGAACTGGCTCGTGCGCGTAAAGAGTACGAGGCGATGATTGCCAGCGGGCAGAAAGGCGTCCCCGTGTGGCGGCAGGTTCTTTCGTCCCTTCTATCCTGGCAAACGGCGTTAGCCGTCGGAATCACGCTGACAGTAGCGTACGGCAAAGAGATCGGAAACTGGGTGACGAATCTGTTTCGGGGAAAGAAAGCCCTCGACACCGCTCGCATGGCGACCGAACGTTTTCAGAATACGATGCTCGAAGGGGCCCGGAACGCCCAGCAGGAGGTCGTAAAATTGAATCTTCTCTACCGGGCCGCAACGGATAACGCCCGTGCCACAGACGATCGCCGGGATGCCGTGCGCAAACTCAAAGAGGAGTTTTCGGGTTATTTCAAGAATCTTTCCGACGAGCAAATCATGCTCGGACAAGCGAATGACACTTACAAGGAGCTGATCAAAAACATTTACAAATACGCCAAAGCACAGGCGGCTTTCAAGAGCCTGGTGGATATCGAACAGCAAGAGCTGTTCTTCAATAACATACCGGATATCGAACAATTCCGAAAGGATTATGACAAATACCTCGAGGCCCAAAAGGATGTTGCTGACAAACGGAAAATCTACGATGCGGCGACGTGGACCCAACGGGGCAATGCGTCTAAAATGTACAAAGATCTCTCTTGGGCGGAAACCATTCTGTCAGATGCAGAAGAAAGTGTTTCTTACTGGCAGGAAAGGATTTTCGAAGAGATCAGGAAGAACAAAGGAGGAGAAGAGATTATCGATGAGATAGAGGAGAAATTCGATGGCAACCTCGGGGCATTTCTGCAATTTCTCGCAGAGCAGCGGACGAAATTGGCTGCCGTGGCGGAGCAGGCCCAGTTGCTGGAAAACCCGTCCGGCACGCCGAGCGCGACCGGTAGCGAACCGGCTTCCACCGACCAACTCACAGAACAGTATAAGGCGGCCGTACGTCGCCAACAGCAGAGCCTCGACGACCAGCGGGTCGAGTTGATTGAAAACGAATTCGACCGGGAACGGGAAGCGATCCGCCTCAATTACGAGAAAAACCGTCAGGAATATGAGCGGCAGGAACAACAGACGCTCGCGCTGATTCGCAAACTCCGGGAGTCGGGGGCCGATATCGATTCGAATGCGGAGAAAACCTTTATGGCTGGCACGGCCGCTGCAATAGCCCAAGCTGCGGAAATTCGGGACAGAGAGCTTGCGGATGTCGATAAGAAAGAGGAGGCTTCATACACCAAGTTGCTGGAGAAGTACGAAACCTACCAGCAGGGGCGTCTGCGAATCGCCCGGAAATACGATCAGGATATTGCCGCTCTTGCCTCAAATCCGGAGGCCCAGCGACTCGCTCGCGAGGCCAAACAAAAAGCGCTCGACGACTTCACGGAACAATTTGCAAGCCAGTTCCCGGAATTCGAAGCCTGGGCCGACCGGGTCGTCGCTGCCTCGGTCAAAAAGCTGGAAAGCCTGGTGATCGAAGCTCAGGAAGAGCTGGAGAACCTGCAAAGCGAAACGCCGGATGACGGTAATGCCATCGCCGTTGCGCGGGCCAAACTCCGCAAGGCCGAACAGCAACTGGCGAAAAAACAGAACCAAACGGAACAGGAAACTACCGATACGACTTCCTGGACGGAGCTTCACCGCGTATTGACCGACGTCATCGGTACCTTCAATGAGGTCGGCGATGCCGTCGGGGGTGCCGGAGGAACCATCATCGCCACCGCAGGAGATATCGCCGGCTCTACCCTGCAAATCATCAATGCCGTTCAGGCATACCGGAAAGCTCAAGCCGCATCGAACACACTCGGCATGGCCTCCGGAATTCTCGGAGGCATATCTGCCGGTATCGGTGCGCTGACCACTATTGTCAATTTGTTCAAGGGCGGTGAAACTTCGATGGAGCGCAACCTTCGTCTGGCCCGCGAGTTCAATGAAGAACTTCGGATCATGAAAGAGCGTAGCCGTATCGACTCCGATGAATTCGACAATATCTTCGGGGATCGAGTGTACGACCGTTACAAGCAAAATATCGATGTGGTGCGCACCTCGCTCGAGGAACTGGAGAAAGTCCGGGAGAGAATCCTCTCGCGCGGGGAAGAAAAATATCAGTTGCCGGGAGAGTGGCGAGGCGGAGCCGGCACGGGACTTTCGGGCTTGTTCAGGTACGAAAAAACTTGGGAGAACATTGCCGATTCGATCGCCAACATGCAGGTTCAGACACGTCACTCGACCTGGTTCCGTTCGGCAAAATATCAGTCCCTCGGTTCGCTGCTTCCCGAATTATTCACGGATGGCGAAGTCGATATGGACGCGCTCCGGCAATTCGTCGAAGAGGGCGGAGAAACTTTCCAGCACCTGGCACGGGAGAATCAGGAGATGCTCCGCGAAATGGTGGACGACTGGGAAACCTACGAAGAGGCATTGACTGCGGTCCGGGATTATTTGCAGGATATTTTCGGCGATCTGGGCAGTACGCTTACCGATGCTTTGGTGGATGCTTTCGAAAACGGCACCGATGCGGCGAATACTTTTGTTGATAGTGTCGGACAAGCCTTGCGCTTGCTGGGTAAGCGTATGGCCTCCTCGATCGTGTTCGGTAAATTATTCGAAGATACCCAAAAACGCATCGAAAAGGTCATGCAGAGCGACCTTTCCGACGAAGAGCGTTTCGCTCAATGGAGCGAAACGATGAAATCGCTGGTTTCGGGCGTCATGGATCAACAGGACGATTTCAATCGTCTGTGGGAAGAGTTCCGCCGCATTGCAAAAGAGAACGGATTTTCGATTGACGAGGAAGCCGGCACTTCGCAGCAGAACGGTAAGGCCGGAGCCACTCAGACTGTAACGCAGGATTCGTTCTCCCGCGTCGAAGGACTGGTCACATCGGTACAGATCCATTCCGCGAATATCGATGAAAACACCGAAGGTATTGTCCCGGTTCTCAAAGGGTCACTCGAAGCGATGAATGCCATCCGGGAAAATACCGAACCGATACCCCAAATCTATGAACTGTTGCAAACCATAAAACGCGACGGATTAAAAGCGATCTGATTATGGCTGAAATACTCGAAGGACTGTTGCTGATCAACCAAACGGATGTATATGCCCGTTTCGGGGCTTTCCTCGCGGAAACCGCCGAAGACAGACACGACAACTACGATTCGCTGCTCGCACCTCCGGCTCTCAAGCAGCAGGCGGAGGTTTCCATTCGGGAGGAGGACGGCGTCCGTATGCCCGATATACTGACGCAGACTTATGAAGCCCGTGATATTACGCTGCGATTCGCCATCGTCGCCTCGAACGATGTTTCGTTCTTCATGCGCTACGCCTCGTTCGTGAAATTTCTCAAGGAGGGCGACGACGGGTGGCTGGCGCTCCATCTGACGGACGTAGGGCTGAAATTCCGGGTTTATATGACCGGATTTTCGGATTATTCACAACTGGCGCCATTCGGAAAGGGAGAGGTCGCGGCGACCTTCTCGGTGAAATTCCGGGAGCCGAAGCCGACATTCGAACTCGCTGCGTCGATCTAAAGGTCACGTTCAAATCTTCAAAAAATGGAACTCAAAATATATTCGAAACGGCCTTCGAATGCGTCACGCTCGAAGTTTACGATTATGCGGACTTCCTCGGACGGCGTTATTGGATTCTCGAACGTTATCAGCCGAAGATGAACTGCGACAGCGAATGGAGCTACTCGGTGCAACTGTCGGGGGTCGAAGGACTCACCACGCAGGTCCTGATGGTCAATCCGGATGATGACGACAATCCGATTCTGACACTCACGGCACCGGCACGCGAACATGCGGCGCTGATTATCGCTAACATGAACCGCAAAATGGGGACGACCGAATGGAAAGTCGGAGAAGTGGTCGTATCGGAGTACATCGATATCGAATATACGGGAAAGTACGCCTCCGATGCACTTTCGGAACTGTCGTCTGCCGCCGGGACGGAGTGGTGGTTCGACGGGATGACGCTCAACATATCCCGCTGTGAGTTCGGCGAGCCTGTCCCGTTGTCTTACGGCGACGGATTGATCGGAGGAATCGAACGGAGCATGGCCGATGGCGTGAAATTTTTCACTCGGCTCTTTCCGGTAGGCTCCTCCCGCAACATCGATCCGGATCGGTACGGACATGCCCGGCTGCAATTGCCCGACGGGGCGAAGTACGTCGAACAGGATACCCACCTCGGTATCATCGAATATTTCGAGCAGGAAGCGTTCGATGCGATATATCCCCGCCGGATCGGGACGGTCGGTGCCGTACGGTCCGAAGAGCGCACGAGCGATGACGGCTCTCCGTTTACGGTCTGGTATTTCACCGATCCCGACATTCCGTTCGATCCCAATCAATACGAAATAGGCGGCCTCGTCAAACGGGTGACCTTTCAGACCGGAGAGCTTCGCGGACGGGAGTTCGAAGTGAATTACGACTCGGAAAAGAAGGAGTTCGAGATCATCACCCAATGGCCCTACGACAACGATATGCAGTTGCCGTCAGAACCGTTGGTCCCGGCTCCCGGGAACGAATACGTGCTCTGGAATATCAGTATGCCGGACAGTTATTATCCTGCGGCCGAACAGGAATTCAAAACTGCGGTAGATACCTTTATGGCCGACAGCCGTAAAGATATATCCGTGTTCCAGGCATCGACGGATTTTACGGTTGTCGATAAAAGAAACCTCGATTTGAAGCCAGGGCAACGGATTCGGCTCGGAAGCGACAAGTTTTTTCCCGATACCGGATACCGCGATATCCGTATCGTCGCGATCAGTCGCTCCGTCGTTCAGCCCGGAAGCATGACTCTCAAAATGAGCGATGTCCTCTCCACAGGCCGTATTTCCCGCATCGAAAATCAGATTTCGGAAGTGACGCAGATAACCCGGCAGGTTTCATCGGAATTTCCTGACATCATTAAATCGTGGGAGGAAACACCAGCGAGCGACACGACGCTCTATTCGTCGCGTAAGAGCGAACGGGAATTTCTCAACAAGCGCCGGGGAGGTACGGTCGAAGGAATCACCCGATTCCTTAAGCGGCAGCAGCTCGACGAGGGATTCCGGACAAGCGACTTTGCCAGCGGCATCACCGGCTTCGGTGCACAGATCGACGGACGAGGCGCCGGCGAGTTGGAGAGCCTCTTCATCCGTCGTTTTCTGGAGGTTCCGGAGCTTCGGAAAAACCGTGTCGGCATCAGCGTCGGGGATGACTGGAGCGCTCCGGGCGCCGGGGTGATCGAGAGCGTGGACAAGGATCAGAAGCTCGTAACGCTCAAACTCGAAGAGGGCGAGATCGGCGCCGTAGCGGTCGAGGATATATGTATGGGTATCTTCCACGACTTCGACCCGTCGAACAATGCGACGGCAGATTCCGACGACGGCCGGGGCAACTTCTCTTTCGCAGGCTTCGCAACGGTCTATTTCCGTATCACGGAGGTCTTGGGCGACCGCAACGAGCAGTTCCGCTACGAGCTGCGCCCCCTGTCGGCTACCTTTACCAGGCAGATCGACCCGATGGAATCGATGACCTTCGTGGCCTACGGCTCGTTCACGAATCCCGCCCGGCAGAGCTCGCGCTACTCGACGCGCACCTACCAGCGTTATCTGCGCAATGTCAGCGACTGGGAGTTCACGGCCGAGAATATCGCCGCGCAGTTCGGCGATCTTACGAACCTCTCCGTCTTCGGGATCCAAATGTCGGGCTATTCGGCCTATCTGGATAATATCTACCTGCAAGGTATGATCAGCAGCCTGGACAAGAAGGCGCTGCTGGACACCCGGAGCAAGCTGTTCCGGCTGGTCGGCGACAACGGCGTCGGCGTGGCATTTACCCCGGAGGCAGGCTGGAAGCAAGGCAAGCTCTACGACCCCGCGACGGGACAGTTTCAAAAGGAGTTCGACATCGAACAGATCGATCAGACGGCCACCGAAGCCCAGGACACTGCCAATTCCGCCGATCGCAAAGCTCAGCAGGCCAAGGATTACATCGATAACACGCTGCCCGGCGAATTGTCCGAGATCAACAAACGGCTGGACGGTGTCGTGGAAAACTGGTTCTATCCCTATACTCCCTCGCTTTACAATGAACCGGCCCAAACATGGATAGCGGACGGCGAGCAGGAAAACCATATCGGCGACACGTTCACCAATACGCTGCCCGCGAATTTCGACCCGACGGACGCAGGCTGCTGGGAGCAGGGAAGCATCGGTGCATCCTATATCGACGGCATTAAGACCTGGGATCAGATCAAAATCGCCGACAGCACCCGCATCCGGCTCAAAACTCCGGTCGGAGGAATACCCAAAGGCGCCGTATTGTCGGTGGGTGAAGGCTATACGATGGGTTACAATCCGATAGCGTCATCCGGAGCGGTTATAGCAAGTTACGTATGGAGCCAGAGCTATACCGTCGGAAGCGACAATCCCTACATAGCTTTTGTCATCCGCAAAACCGATAATGCCAAAATCACTCCGGCGGAATACCCGCAGATTCACTTCACCATATCGAGCGACAAGACGACGAACCCCGATGCGGGCAAATCGTGGCGGTGGGTAAAAGAAGAGGACGGAACCTATAAATGGACGCCGATCGCCGACAGCGATGCGGTAAAGGCCCTGCAAGAGGCGGCGCGGGCGCAGGACACGGCCGATGCCAAACGTCGTGTATTCGTCGTAACACCGACTACACCCTACGATGTGGGTGACATCTGGACGCAGGGCGAAGGTGGCGACATCATGCGCTGTATCGAATCCCGTGCAACGGGCAATTTCGAAAGCTCGGATTGGGACAAAGCATCCAAATACACCGATGATACGGCAGCCAACGAAGCCAAAGACGAAATTGCGAATCTTCAGTTCGGCGCCCGCAACTACATCGCCAAGCAGTTTATCCGGGAATGGAACAGCGCCAAAGAGGGTGTTTCGGACGTGGTAACGACCGGTACGGACACGGATGGAGCATACATGAGGATCGATGCCAACAAAGCGAGCAATGCAGGAGTGGCTATTGCATCTACGAGCCAGATCGTAAACTGGACGGATTGTTTCGGAGGTAAGATCGCTTACAAGGCCGGTATGTCCTATGTCTTCAAGGCCCGGATCAAGCAGCCCAACAGTAAGCGGGGAGTTATGTTTTGTGCGGTCTATGACGATAATACCTATCAATTTATGTCGGCACCGCCTTCGCCGACCGCATCCGAGCTGTATGAAGCGGTCTATACGACCCAAGCGGGCAAGTCCTTGCAGAAAATAGTTCTCTATGTGGTTGCCTGGAACCCGATCTACCTATATGACGTTCAGCTCACCGAAGGTAACAAGGCGCCGGCAGGATACTTGGTTGCGGAAGAAGATGTAAAGTTCGGCGCCCGCAACTATATCGCCAAACAATTTATCCGGGAATGGAACAGTGTCAAAGAGGGCGTTACGGATGTCGTAACTTCGGGGGCGGACGCGGACGGAACATATTTGTATGTCAATTGGAGCAAACTTCTGCAGGCCGGGCTTGCCGCAACCAACATCCCGCAGGTTTCGACGGTCCCCGACTGTTTCGGCGGCCAGATAAAATACAAGCCGAATACTCCGTACGTCTTCAAAGCCCGGATCAAGCAGGGGGCCGAAATGACGTTCAGAGTCAGGTATGAAGACGGCACCACAGAAACTCTTTCCGCTCCTCCGGCGGGAACGGAAGGAGTATATGAAGTGGTCCGCACCATCGATGCTTCGCGTGTGGTGCAGAAGATATATATGAATATCCGTGACGGTGTTTCTATGTATCTCTACGACATTCAGCTTACGGAAGGCGACAAGGCCCCCACGGGGTATATCACGGCCGAGGAGGATGTGCAGGCGCAGATCGAGCAGGTGAAGATGGATGTGGACTACATCGCCTCGGATTCGAGCCTGACGCCCTCCGACAAACAGCAGGTGGCTAATGAATGGGTGCGGATTCAAGGTGAATACTGGAGCATCATGGCGAATGCCGAAAAGTATGATGTACCCACGGATTCATTTACGGTCTATTTCCAGCGGCTCAAAGATTATCTCACACCCTTGTTGGCCGATATGAGTACGACATCCGAGATAACCGGCACCGAGTTCAGAAAGGTATTCTCCGATTATTATCAAATAAGCAACAACATGTCGGACTTGATCGACGATGCGATAGACGAATCCATCAAATCGACAGAGTACCTCAAGCAGGCGATAGAAGGAGGCTCCGAGGAAAAAGGCGGTCTCTATCTTCTCAGTATGATATTACTGAGAAACCGGCAAGGCGAGGTGACGGCCGGAGTGAGCGGCTTGCAGGAAGACGATGTGCCCTTCTGGTCGGGAGCCGACTATACGAACCGGAAAAAAGCCGTGTTCAGGGTACACGCCGACGGAGAAGTACACGCAACCAAAGGTACCGTCGGAATCTTGCAGGTCAAAAACGATTCCGTAGAGGTGAGCGATGCGACCGCAAGCGGAAACAAGATCATACTCACTACTAACAATATAAACAGCGTAAGCCAGGTTTTGGGTTCTTCCAAAGTCCCGTCGAGCCAAACAACGGGAAATGTGGCGGTCATAACCTCTCAAACGAAGCCTTTCGCCTCGGATTCCAGAAACTCAAGTCAATTCAAATGCGGCGCGGAGGTGCAGATGTCGGCACAAGTCAAGGGGACGATCCGGAGCGGAGGAAGCGTGAAGATCGAAATTATCAACCAGACAGCCGATACTACCGACACGATATTCCGGCAATCTTCCGCATATGACGACACGGTATCGATACAGATCAACAAGAACATTAGTTATCGTTTTACGACCCCCGGCAACTACTATATAAAAGTAACAGTGGAAGCATCCTCGTCCGGAGGACTCGGAAATGCGGCATCCGCAGCTGTCGAAGCGATTACTTTTTCTTTCGTGACCGACATCCGCAAGAACCTGATTGCACCCAACGGAGTAGCCGTTGTGAAAGGATCGAGCAACTACGCGGTATTCACAGGAGATATTTTCGAGGTCCTGATCGGAAAAGCCGGATTACGTATTCAAAACGGGTATGTATATAAGAGAGATACCGACCATACGACCTGGACAAAGATTTGAGAAACGCCATTGGAGACAGTCGTAGATGAATTGAAGAATTTTTAATAGCTGCGATGGACCATGTATGGAATACATCGGTTGTCGGCAGAAAAGTAAAAGACGAAGTAGAATCGGTCAGCATCGAATCTGACAAATAAAGTCCTTCGGGGGAGGACACAAAGAATCCCCCGGTTTGTTAGCAGTCATCTCACCTACATACCAACAAATGCACGATTACTCGCAGCGACCGGGGGATAAAGCCTCCTGCTGCGAGTAATTTTTTGTGTCGTTCCCTGTACAGGAAACGGCTGGTATGTAGATGAGATACGCAAAGATACTAATTTTTATAAAACAGCAAACTATGAGAACCCCTATTTCCTACTATGGCGGCAAGCAGACAATGCTCAAGCACATTTTGCCTTTGATCCCATCGCATAAGATCTATACAGAGGCATTTTGCGGCGGTGCGGCCGTCTTGTTCGCCAAACGGCCCTCCGAAGCTGAAATCATCAATGACATCAACATGGAGTTGACAAACTTCTACTGGTGTATGCAAGTTTACTATTCAGACCTCAAACACGAGATTAACAAAACACTACACAGCCGGGACCTACACGCCCATGCCGGGCATATCAACTCTTATCCGCAGTTCTTTACTCCCGTCGAACGGGCATGGGCCGTATGGGTGCTCTGTAAAATGTCGTTTGCGTCAATGATGGACGGGACGTTTGGATATGACTTCAGCGGCACAATGACCAAGAAACTGCGTAACGCGAAGGAGGAGTTCACAGAGCGGCTTTGTCAGCGGCTCGAACGAGTGACTATTGAGAACCGAAATGCTCTCGACGTGATCGCCTGCTATGATGCTCCCGATACCTTTCATTTCATCGATCCGCCTTATGTGAACTCCGATTGCGGACACTATGAGGATACATTCAACGAGCAGAATATGGAGCAACTCTTGCAATTGCTCGAAACCGTCAAGGGAAAGTTTATGCTCACGATGTTCCCGTTCGATATGATCGACCGGTATGCCCGGAAGAACGGATGGATTATCCATCGTATCGAGAGGACGATCAGTGCCTCGAAATCAAATCGCCGCAGACAAGAGGAGTGGATGGTCTGCAACTACGAGGAACGGGCACAGGCATCCCTGTTCGAGGGTGAGTATTTAGGCGAATAAATGGAGCTGGTATTGATTCATCTTGAAATAAAAAACCGTTCGAGCGGTAGTCAAACGCCATTCGAACGATGTGTTTTCTTGATTCGCTTTACATATTTCCCGTAATATGTAAACGGATCATGCATTTGCTTTACATATATTCGGCGCGTGTGCGAAATTTCAGTCGCTTTTCGTTTTGAGCGAACTCAACCCTCGAAAAGTCACAGCTGGTTCTGAAATCCGTCGCATTTGGTTTTGCCGATTATACGTGACGGCAGACAGACGCGCGGGGAGCGGTT
>OHGH01000956.1_pt1 | contig 11788 bp, 10 predicted proteins | sample 1567801 | NCBI WGS metagenome assembly OHGH01 (sample SAMEA3879519, study PRJEB24766) | human gut metagenome | biome: human-associated habitat; feature: feces | place: USA | collected 1985/1987
GGGAACTCCCGGAGCGGCCGTAATTCCCGCTACGGCTGTCTGCCGTGCGGAGGTTTTGGCGTTCACCGGATCGTCCGCCCCGGGACGCGGATTGCCTTGCGCCGCGGTGCTCGCCGCCCGGACACTCCCGCACCTCGGACTGCCTGCCCGGCCCGCTTTGCGTTTCGGCCTGCGGCTTGTTCTGCGGGCTATCATGCTGCTTGTCCCGCTGTGCGCCCTGCTGCGATCGGTTTTGCTGTCCGCCCTGCGGCCTTCCCCGTCGTCCGTCACGACGCCCGGCAGGTTTTTCCGCCCCGTTTTCCGACACCTTTTCCGCAGGCTTCTCCGCCGGATTCCCCGTTATTTTTTCATTTGGCATATCTCTCCGCTGTTTTGTACGTATGCGTTGAAGATCCTCACCGTATCGACGGCTTCCCGCACGTCGTGGACGCGCAGGATCGCGGCGCCCTGGCGCAGGCACTCCCACCCCAGGGCTACGGTACCCGCAAGGGACTGGGCAGGGGTGACGCCGAGCACACGGTAGATCATCGACTTGCGCGAGAGCCCCGCCAGTACGGGATAGCCCAGCGCACAGAGGCGGTGAAGCCCGGCGAGCAGTTCGTAATTCTGTTCCGTGGTCTTGGCGAAGCCGAAACCGGGATCGAGAATAATGTCTTTCACTCCCAAGTCACGCAATTGCTGTACTTTCCGGGCAAAATAGATGAAGACCTCTTTCAGCAAATTTTCATAATGGGGCTCCTTTTGCATGTTTTGAGGAGTACCTTGCATGTGCATCATAATGTAAGGTACATTCAGGCGGGCCACCGTCGGAAACATCTGTTCGTCCATCTCACCGGCCGAAATGTCATTGATAATAGCCACTCCGTACTCCTTCACGCATTCCTCAGCCACTCCGGCACGGAATGTGTCAACTGAAATGATAGCACCCGGATGATTCCGGTTCAATATTTCCAGACCGGTACGCAAACGCCGCATTTCTTCTTCGGGCGAGATGTGTTCGGCATTCGAACGTGACGAATAAGCTCCTATATCAATCATAGAGGCCCCTTCATCAAGTATCTGACGGGCACGTGCAGCAATATCGGCTTCTGTCCGGCTTCGGCTACCTGCATAAAAAGAATCGGGTGTAACATTGAGTATACCCATAACCTGCGGAATGGAAAGATCAAGTAAACGACCGTTCACATTCAGGCTTTTGAAAATCGTTGAATCCATTTTCTGTTATTACGGTTGATTGACGCAAAGATAAAGAAAAATAAATGTCCTAATGCTATCAGCACACTAAAAATAAAGTTATCTTTGCAGCTATCAAGACTACTCAAAAATATGTCCTCCAAACCGTACCGTCACTTCATAGCACTCCTGCTGGTTTTGTTTTGTTCGCGATTCGAAGCCCAAGCCGAAGACCTGTTCGCTAAAACGGACAGTACTCTTCAACAATACTTGATCAGATGTAAGGCACAAATCAAAGATCCGGACTTTCTGCAAACAAATGATACTCTTACGCGCATGGCTCAAGAAAAAAATAACAAACGGATGCAGGTGATTGCCGTGGCCCTGAAACTGGATTATTACTACTATCAAAACAATCCGGACAGTATCCTTGTCATGGTAGAGCGCGTGAAGAAAATCAGCCGAAGGAATAATGAACTGAAATATTTCTACTTTGCATGGGGAAGCCGATTGATTATCTATTATATCAAACAACACCAAACCAACACTGCCATTTACGAAGCCCGGAAAATGCTTCAGTCAGCGGAGGCTGATAATTTCATTCCCGGAATCGTACAATGTTACCGTACATTGGGGACGATCTACATGACTCAATCGAATCCTAAACTGGCTTATGAAAACTTCCGGAAACAAATAGCCTTGATTGAAGAAAATGAAATAGAAGATATCAATCTGCCCACTCAATATGCTTCACTCGCCCAATGCGCTCTTGAAATGCACCGCCCCGACGAAGCGCTGAAAGCACTGGAAAAAGGATCGAAATGTACCCGGAGTGCATATCAGATATTCACTGTACAGAAAGCCTATATTCTATATTATCTGGAAACAAAAGAATACGAAAAAGCCCGGAAAATACTTGTGGAGTTGGAGCAATTGTTCGAAAAAGATAAATCACTCGCACTCTATAAAAGCGGATTATTCTATATACAAATAGAATACTACCGGAACACCGGACAGTACCGGAAAGCACTTGACGTGATAGAAGAGATCAAGAATGATTCATCGAGCATTAACAAATACCTGGACTATACACTCACCCAGAAACAAGGCGACATCTATTGGGAAATGAACCAGAAGGCCCGGGCTGCCCAATATTATCGGGATTATATCCTGGCAACAGACTCCATCCGAAGCCAGGAAATACAAAACTCAACCAACGAGTTCTATACCATTATGGAAGTAGAACAGCTACACAAAGAAAAAAATGAACTACTGCTGCACATGCAGGAAGAAAAATTGCAGAAAATCAATATCGCACTTGTCTCGCTGGTCATTATTCTGGTGGCAGGAACGATGTTACTTTTCCACATCTCAAAGTTGAATAAAAAACTGAAGAGATCGGAAGCCAAAGTGATACAGCAGAACAAAGAATTGGTAGAAAACGGAGAAGAATTACGCAAAGCCAAAGAACAGGCGGAAAACGCAAGCCGGATGAAAACAACTTTTATCCAGAGTATGTCACACGAAATTCGCACTCCTCTTAATTCAATCGTCGGATTCTCTCAGGTACTGAGCAACTATTTCAAAGAAGAAGATAATGATGAAATCAGAGAGTTCGCCTCGATCATCGAAATCAGCAGCAGCAATTTACTGCGGCTGATCAATGACGTACTCGACATCTCTTACCTAGACCAGTCGGAAATATTGCCCTACGATAAGCCCGAAGACATCAACAATTGTTGCCTGCTCAGCATCGAACGAACCCGGAACAGTATAAAGAAAGAGGTATCACTCCGTTTCGAACCGTCATGCGGACCACTTATGATATTGACCAACCCGGAAAGGGTAGCGCAGATACTGACCCACTTGCTACACAACGCAATTAAATTCACTGACAAGGGGAATATCACGCTGGCTTACACCATCTCGCCCACAGAAAAACAGATTGTATATACCGTTACCGATACAGGGAAAGGTATCCCAGTGGAGCAACAAGAGTATGTATTCGAACGTTTTGCCAAGCTGAACGATTTTTCGCAAGGAACAGGGTTAGGGCTTCCCATCTGTCGGATTATTGCCGAAAAGCTAGGAGGTAGCCTCATCATAGATAAGACTTATACCAAGGGATGCCGCTTCATACTTACATTGCCGCTGATAAAAGCAGACTGATAATACCCCAAAAAGGTTGCCCCTCAGGCGGAAACCGCCCTCGGAGCAACCTAAACAAAAAAACGGTAAAGCGTTACCGCTACTTCTAATCGACGATGGTCACTCTCGCACCATTGAATACATTCAATCCCAATTTGTTCATGATGTACTTAATGGCCAACTGTGCTTTCACCGAGTTGCCCGAGCCATCCAAAGGAGGAGCAAAGGCAGATACACCGAATACACCCGGCAATACTCCCATCACACCACCACCTACACCGGTCTTGGCAGGAATACCTGAAGTATACATCCAGTCACCCGAATGTTCGTAGAAGCCTACGGTAGCAATCATAGATGTGATTTTAGGAGTCAGTTCGGCATCGAACACCTGCTTTTTAGTCACAGGATTCACACCGCCATTGGCAACCGTACCGGCAGCCACCGACAACATCTGTGCAGTTACCCCCAAAGAGCACTGGCGAGTATAAAGGTCCAGTGACATATTGGGATCGTCATAGATACGATTATAGTTCTTCAGTAACCAGGCAATAGAACGGTTATTGAAATTGGTAGCTGTCTCCGACTTATAGAGTTCTTCGATCAACTGTGGAGCAGAACCGCAAAGATCGGTAATGTTCTGTACGATAGCGTCCCATTTCTTATCTGAATTACCAATCGGAGTCACCATGGAACAAGCTGAGATGGCTCCGGCATTTACCAACGGAGTAGACGGATGGTCATTCTCCAACAAGATGGCAATGATAGAGTTAAAAGGAAGTCCGGTAGCATCCGCACCGATCATCTCAAGCACTTTCTGTGCCCCGTATTGGCGGAGAATCAGAATGGCTGTATGCACTTTAGATACGGATTCAATACCGAAACGATAATCAAAGTCACCCACGGTAATAGTCTGACCGTTCAGCAGGCAGACACTGATACCAAAAAGGTTTTTGTCTATATTGGCCAGATAAGGAATATAATCGGCATTCTTACCGCCTGTATTACCTTTTACCTGTTCGTAGGCCTGCTGCACAACCTCTTTTATTTGGGAAATAGATATTTTTTTGTCCATACTAATTCATATTATTTATTTCTTGGCAGCTTGTGGTTTACCGGTATGGTTAAATACTTTGGCTTCTACCGGCAGATTCTTCTCCTGGGCAATACGAGTGGATGTCGGGTATTCCAGTTTTTCCAGTTCGGCAATAGCATTCTTAATGTCGCCCAGCAACATGTCGGCCATATCACGACTGAATCCCTGACGGACAACGACACGCATAACCACATAATCTTGCAGCTTGGCAGGCAATGTATATGCCGGAACCATCCAGCCATGCTGAGCCAGCTTATCCTGCAAATCGTAAAGAGTCCATTTGGCGTTCTTTGCATATTCCGGCTTCATGTACCAAATGAACAACGGGTTTACTACATCTTCCGAGTAGTTGACGAACGGAGTCATCTTAGCAATCTGGCTGTGGATGTATTTGGCAATCTGCAAAGAGTTGTATTGTACTTCCTTGTATCCTTGGAATCCTAAACGAATAAATTGATAATATTGTCCCAAAATCTGAGCTGCAGGACGAGAGAAGTTCAAACCTACCTGAGTAATGTTAGCTCCTAAGTAGTTTACGCTGAAAGCCATTTCTTCGGGCAGATATTCTTTGCCTTTCCAGACAACCCAACCCAAACCCGGATATACGAGACCGAACTTATGGCCGGATACACTGATGGAAAGAACCCATTTCAGACGGAAGTCCCATTTGGTATCAGGATACAGGAACGGCAGGATGAAACCACCGCTGGCAGCGTCTACGTGAATAGGAATATCATAACCGGTTTTAGCGTTATACGCATCGAGGGCTTTGTCAAGGGCTTCAACATCATCGTTCAGACCGGTCCATGTAACCCCTTGGATTGGAACTACACAGATTGTATTTTCATCACACATCTTCAGGGCTTCTTCCGGGTCAAGTGTGGTCTTGTCCAGCGTCAAAGGCACCTGACGCATCTCCCAAACAACCTGGAAACCGGTTGAAATGACAAAGTTAGGTTTATCAAATGGTTTACCCTGGGCCTGACGTTTTTTGCGCCAACGCAACCAGGCAGCTACACCACCCAACATACAAGCTTCTGAAGAACCGATAGCCAATGCACCGGTTTTCCAGGTATCTTTTTCCGGAGAGTTCCACAAATTAGCAACGATATTGATACATTTACCGTTCATCACAGCAATGCGAGGATATTCTGTCTCATCAATGTAGTTGATATTGATAGCTTCGTTCATCAGCTTCGTTGCATAATCATCCATATAAGTAGTCACGAATGTAGCAAGATTCAGACGGGGCTGAGTTTGAGCAAAAGTTTCGTCCTTCACCATCTGATAGGCGATTTCCGGAGTAGTAGGACCATCAGGTATTTTCTCTACCGGAGAGGGTTGTAACATTCTGTTTGAACCAAATGCTTCTGTTTTAGCATCACCTTTTCTGAAATTTAAATCTTCCATAATTACTCTTATTTTTAATTAGGTTTAGGCGATGGGGATTTTCCCCGTCGAATTTCCCACAACAACAGTGAGAGGATATGAAAGTTCTTCGGTTTTACATTATTTGGGGTTTATTAAAAAGGGGGGCGACGGAAAAGTTAATAAGTTATCTCCAGCCCTAATAGGAAGATATCCCAACACACTTTCTGCTGCTTGTGTGCCGAACATTCTAACGGATCGTTTGTTCTTCACACACCTAAACTTTATAATACCTATATAACTATGCGTATTCAAACTGGCCATGGGACTATTCCCCTTATTACCCTCATCGGCATCTGGTCTATCTCGGCCCTGAATGCCCTACCGGGGCTGGCGGTTTCTCCTATTCTGGGGAAGCTCTCCGCCATCTTTCCACACTCCACCGAACTGGACATACAGATGCTTTCGTCTCTGCCTTCACTATTGATTATCCCATTTATCCTTTTGGCAGGTAAACTGACGGAACGGGTCAATTTCATCCGTCTGCTCCAAGCCGGACTTGCCATCTTTGCTCTAAGCGGAGTGCTCTACCTACTGTCGGGACAGATGTGGCAACTGATTGCCGTGAGTGCCTTACTGGGAGTAGGCTCCGGACTGATCGTCCCGCTATCCACCGGATTAATCTCCAAATACTTTGTAGGTTCATACCGTGTGAAACAGTTCGGATTAAGTTCGGCCATCACCAACATAACACTGGTAGTAGCTACGGCAGTAACCGGATACCTTGCTGAAGTCAACTGGCATCTCCCATTCGTCGTCTATCTGCTTCCAATCATTTCACTCGTACTCTCGGTATATCTGCAACGCAGCATGGCAAGCGAAGGCAGTACCTCGCTTACCAACGACAAAGCCCCGGCAGACAAAGAAGAAGATGTAGATACCGGTAACAGCAAATACGGCATTCACGTTCGCCATCTTGCCGGTATTATGGGTGTTTACGGACTGGCTACCTTTCTGGTACTGGTAGTCAGTTTCAACCTGCCATTCCTGATGGAAGAATATCATTTCACCAGTGGTAACTCCGGTATTATGATTTCTCTCTTCTTTCTGGCTATCATGACTCCCGGCTTTTTTCTGAACCGGATCGTAGGCACTCTGAAAGAGAAAACAAAGTTTTACAGTTTTTTGAGTATCGGCATCGGACTGGCACTGATCTGGATCTCACCCAAAGAATGGGTGATAGCTCCGGGATGTATCCTGGTCGGGCTGGGGTACGGAGTTATCCAACCTGTTGTCTACAACCAGACAACCCATACGGCTATTTCACGCAAAGTGACACTGGCACTGGCATTCGTAATGACGATGAACTATCTTGCCATCCTGCTATGTCCCTTCATTATCGACTTCTTCCAGTCGACTGTATTCCACATCAAATCTCAGCAGTTTGCTTTTGTATTCAATCTATGCATCAGCATCGTAATGCTTGTCATTTCCTATACCAAGCGAAATTCTTTCTTGTTTAATGATAATCTGAAATAGAAAATGTAATTTTGCACCCACAACAGAGAAAAACCGATTATTATGAAACTTTCTGCTCTCTACCAGATATTCCTGGATTGTGCCGTAGTGACCACCGACAGCCGCAACTGCCCTGCAGGTTCACTGTTTATTGCCCTGAAAGGCGAATCATTCAATGGAAACGCTTTTGCAGCTCAAGCATTAAAAGACGGCTGTGCATACGCCATCGTAGATGAAGCCGAATATGCTCCGGAAAACAACAGACATATCATTCTGGTGGACAATTGCCTGCAAACCCTTCAGCAACTGGCTAATTATCATCGCCGCCAACTGGGTACAAAAGTGATCGGCATTACCGGGACCAACGGGAAAACAACCACTAAAGAGCTGATTTCTGCTGTCTTGTCGAAATCTCACAATGTACTCTACACAGAAGGAAACCTAAACAACCACATTGGAGTGCCCATGACTCTGCTTCGCCTAAAAGCAGAACATGAACTGGCAGTGATCGAAATGGGGGCTAATCATCCCGGAGAGATAAAATTTCTGGTACACATTGCCGAGCCGGATTATGGAATTATCACCAATGTGGGAAAAGCGCATCTGGAAGGATTCGGTTCCTTCGAAGGAGTGATCCGCACCAAAGGAGAATTATATGACTATCTCCGTGAAAAGGAAGATTCTACCGTCTTTATACACCATGATAATGCTTATCTGATGGACATCGCTCATGGCCTGAATCTGATTCCCTACGGAAGTGAAGACGCACTTTATGTAAACGGACATGTGACCGGGAATTCCCCTTATCTGACTTTCGAATGGAAAGCAGGCAAAGATGGTGACTTGCACAAAGTGCAAACTCAACTTATCGGCGAATATAACTTCCCAAATGCGTTGGCCGCCGTTACTATCGGTCGGTTCTTTGGAGTGGAAGCCGGAAAAATAGATGAAGCACTAGCCGGATATACTCCCCGCAACAACCGTTCACAACTAAAAAAAACCGCGGATAATACACTAATTATAGACGCCTACAATGCCAATCCGACCAGCATGATGGCAGCTCTGCAGAACTTCCGTAATATGACTGTGAAAAAGAAAATGCTGATATTAGGCGATATGCGTGAATTGGGGGCGGAAAGTGCAGCTGAACACCGCAAAATCGTGGACTTCCTGCAAGAATGTTCTTTTGAGAAAGTCCTGCTGGTTGGAGAACAATTTACAGCAATTCATCCTCCTTATCACACCTATGCCAATGCACAGGAAGTGATAAAGGAACTGCAAACGGAAAAGCCTAAAGACTACACCATCCTGATCAAAGGATCGAATGGTATCAAACTGAGCACGGTTGTTGAATTTTTATAAAAGTCTACTTTTTACTTAATATACGTGGACGGATAATAAAATATCCTATCAGACTGGCCAATACCGCACCTGTGGTATTGGCTGCAAAGTCCATCCAGTCTCCCCCACGATAGGTCGTACAATATTCCTGCAACAATTCTACACATCCGCTGAACAACACCGGACAAATGAATGCTCCTACCCAAGCATGCCACACCGGAGTGTGGTCTCTACGGTGTGCCCGTAAAAACTCCAGCCATAGCATACCGGACATGCCAAAGTACATACAAATATGAACGACCTTATCGATATTAGGAATTTTACTAATCTCCGTTGAAGGAGGTTTGAAGAACGACAGATAGATGACCGCAAGAATGATAAAGAGCGATACGGGATATTTCTTAATATACGATAGCATACCTAAATAAATTACAGATGAATCGCAAATATAAGGAACATTTTCTATATTTGCACGTTTAAAGCGAGAAAATCTATCGAATTGTAAGATAACATATACTTTTTATGACAAAAAAAGAAAGAGGAAACTTTGGTAGTAAACTGGGTGTGATATTAGCTTCTGCAGGGTCAGCCGTCGGACTGGGCAATATATGGAGATTCCCTTATGAAACGGGAAATCATGGAGGAGCTGCTTTTATTCTTATTTATCTGGGATGCATCCTCCTACTCGGACTACCGATTATGATAGCTGAATTTTTAATCGGACGGCACTCACAGGCTAATACTGCCCGTGCTTACCAGATACTGGCTCCCGGCACTCAATGGCGTTGGGTAGGACGAATGGGAGTTTTGGCAGGATTCCTTATTCTTGGCTATTACTCTGTAGTGGCCGGATGGACATTAGAATATATATTCGAAGCTGTCAGCAACAGTTTTGCAGGTAAAACTCCGGCGGAGTTCATCTCTTCTTTCCAAAGTTTCTCCAGCAATCCCTGGCGTCCGGCCCTATGGCTCACGTTATTCTTACTCGCTACCCATTTCATCATCGTGAAAGGGGTAGAGAAGGGAATCGAAAAATCATCTAAAATTATGATGCCGACCCTCTTCATCATTATCTTAATACTGGTGGGATGCTCTGTCACTTTGCCGGGAGCGGGCAAAGGCATAGAGTTTCTGCTAAAACCAGATTTCAGTAAAGTAGATGGCAATGTATTTCTGGGAGCTATGGGGCAAGCGTTCTTCTCACTCAGCCTTGGAATGGGATGCCTGTGTACCTATGCCTCCTATTTCAGCAAAAACACCAACCTCACCCGAACGGCTTTCAGCGTAGGAATCATCGACACATTTGTCGCTGTACTAGCCGGTTTTATCATCTTTCCTGCAGCGTTTTCGGTAGGAATTCAACCGGACGCCGGACCCAGTTTAATTTTTATAACCCTTCCTAACGTGTTCCAACAGGCTTTCAGCGGAATACCGATACTGGCATATATTTTTTCAGTGATGTTCTACGTATTGCTGGCGCTGGCAGCTCTGACTTCTACCATCTCATTGCACGAAGTGGTTACGGCCTACCTGCACGAAGAGTTCAACTTTACAAGGGGAAAAGCTGCCCGGTTAGTGACGACAGGTTGTATTCTGTTAGGGATACTCTGTTCACTCTCTCTGGGAGTTACCAAGGAGTTCACCATCTTCGGACTGGGTATGTTCGACTTGTTCGACTTCGTAACTGCCAAACTGATGTTGCCATTGGGCGGATTACTCATTTCCATTTTTACCGGATGGTATCTGGATAAGAAACTCGTTTGGTCGGAAATCACGAATAACGGTACCCTGAAAGTTCCTACCTATAAACTGATTATCTTTATTCTGAAATACGTAGCCCCGATTGCCATTTCAGTGATCTTCATTAATGAACTGGGGCTACTGAAATAAAAATGTGGAAAGACTCCTTTTACTTCACACGTGCAGAACGGCAAGGTATCCTGATACTTGCCGTTTTGTGTATTCTCGTATTTGTGGCCGGATGGTTGATCCCTGTCAAAGAGAACACGGCAAAAAACGATACGGAAAAGTTTAAAAAGGAATATGCCGGTTTTATGTCCTCCATCCGCGAAAAAGAACAAAAGATATATTCACACAATAACCGCTTTCAGCCCCCACGAACAGTCCGTCTGACTACATTTGACCCTAATATCACCGACTCTGTCGGATTCCTTGATTTGGGACTGCCGGCATGGATGGCAAAGAACATCCTAAAGTATCGAAATAAAGGTGGAAAATTCCGTCGGGCGGAAGACTTCCGAAAAGTATACGGATTAACGCAGGAACAATACGAAATGCTCCTACCTTATATTCATATAGCTACGCTCGCAAAGCCCAAAGATACACTTCGCCTCTATACCCGAAAGATAGAAGAAGACACACTGAAATTTTTTAAATATGCAGCCGGAACAGTAGTCGAACTGAACAGTGCAGACACAACGGAACTGAAGAAGATCCCCGGTATAGGTAGTGGAATTGCCCGGATGATAACAGGATATCGCAACCGTTTAGGAGGATTTTATGATATAGCACAATTGAAGGAGATACATCTCGATGTAGAAAAGCTCCGCCCCTGGTTTAACGTGGCAACCGGCAATACCCGACGGCTGAATATCAACCGAACCGGTATCGAAAGGCTCAAAGCTCATCCTTACATCAACTTCTACCAAGCCAAAATAATCGTAGAATACAGAAAAAAGAAAGGAATATTAAAAAGTCTGAAGCAACTTTCTCTCTACGAAGAGTTTACGCCTCAAGATCTGGAGCGAATCAGCCACTACATCTGTTTTGAGTAATCAAATGATATTTCCATCTACCATATGGATCGTACGGTCGGTGATTTTTGCTAATGCTTCATCATGGGTCACGATCACAAAAGTCTGTCCGAAACGATTTCTCAAGTCAAAAAAGAGTTGATGCAATTCTTCCTTATTATGGGAATCCAAGCTTCCGGAAGGTTCATCGGCCAAGATAACTGCCGGTTGGTTGATCAATGCACGGGCTACAGCTACCCGCTGTTTCTCTCCGCCGGAGAGTTCATTCGGTTTATGAGATGCCCGTTCCTTCAATCCCATAAAATCAAGAATCTCCATAGCACGCATCGAAGCTTCCTTAGTCGGCACTCCGGCTATAAATGCAGGAATCATT
>OHGH01000972.1_pt1 | contig 11703 bp, 6 predicted proteins | sample 1567801 | NCBI WGS metagenome assembly OHGH01 (sample SAMEA3879519, study PRJEB24766) | human gut metagenome | biome: human-associated habitat; feature: feces | place: USA | collected 1985/1987
GCTATGGCACCATCATGTCGTTTTGTATATCGTTGTTTCGATTACGGGTGCAAAGATACGGACTTTTTTGATATATGCAATAGGTGGCGGTGGATTTTTTGAAAATATTTGAGGGTAGAGGTGAAATTAGCTGCTATAAGCAGGGTAAATAGGGGGAGCGTGTAGATAAATATGGATTTTTACTTATTTTTGGAAGCGGGTAGAGAATGATTAATAAGCTATAGATATGAAGAAAGTAATTTGGAGTATTGTTTTAAGTTGGGTATGTTTGGCATTTGCTGCTGGGATAGGAACTCGTGATGCGGTGTCTGCCTGTGATGGGAAAGTGTATAAAAAAGGGGATAAGATTATGTTTGGTGTCCCTAAGGTTTCCGGATATTTGTTTGTTAGGACGTTTACAAAGGATGGGAAGATTTCTACGATGCCGAAAGAGAATCTGGCTAGTCAAGAGGCGGTGATCGTTGATATTCCAGATTACGATAAGAAACTCTTTGAGGGTATGGGCGTTTATTCTGAGGTAGAAACGCATCCTCTTGTCGTGGTAGAGCTGGATGGACGGCGTCTTTGTATAAATATTAATGATGCGCTTAGTCAAGGGAATATTGTTTCGGAATATTTTAAAAGCGAAGTTGAGGGTGTGGTCGATTTAACGTCTGATCTCTTATTTGTTTATGCGCTTAAATTAAATAATGTGACAGTTGATGACGATGTGATAGTAAGGTATATGGCTCATTGTGACAAGAATCTGGTAGAGAAAAATCAAGCGGATCCATTTACTATGGCGGATCTTAAGAAAGAATATGCCGCTAAATTGGAAAAGGCGTTAGGGGACGTTGATTTTAGTAAGGTGTTTCGTATTGAGAGTCAGTCGGAGATGTTACAATATGATATGGATAAGCAGATCTTTCCATTAAAAGGGTTGTGGTGCCCACAAATTAAGACAGACCAGCCGGATGCGTTGGCTAAGATTGGCTTTTGTAAATGGGATGATTGTGCCTTTCGATTTGTGAATATACCAGAGTTCATGAATGTCCCTTGTGAGACGGCTCGTGCGAAAGGGTTTTATGATATGAGGAAAGTCGGAAAAGTGCCTACTTATAATAAGCCGCTGGCTACTTCTTATACTTATATCCGTTTCTTGGATAAAAAGGTACAGCTTCCCGAGAAAAAGAATAAGGTCTATCATAACGGTGATATAAAGAGTATGTCTTTGGCTGATTTGTATGGGAAAATGGCTATAGAGGCGCAAATTATAAAGATGGATGTTTATCACTTACCTTTCTTGAAGATAAGTGATTTTGAACTCTTCTATAATTATTTAGGATCCATTGAAGTGGAATAATAGGAAAACGGTCCGTCCCCCAATAAAAATGAGACGGACCGCTTTGCATTCGTGAATTCAGAGCGGATATTTCTTTTTAGTTTAGTGAGTTCCAACCTTGCGCCTTAAGCTCGACTTCACCTCCGTCACGACCGACAAGATAATTGCCTAACTCCGGCTTTGTTATATGACCGATCACCTTAATACCTTTCATTTCCGACACCTTATCATGATCTGCTAAAGGAACAGTGAATAAGAGTTCATAATCCTCACCTCCATTCAATGCCGCGGTTATCAGATTCATGTTAAACTGCTCTGCCATGGCTGCGGTTTGGTAATCGATAGGAATACGATCTTCGTAAACTCGGCAACCTACATTACTTTCTTTAGATATATGAAGCAACTCCGAAGAGAGGCCGTCGGAGATATCCATCATGGAGGTCGGAACGATTCCTGCTTGGTCAAGAACCTCGACAATGTCTTTGCGGGCTTCCGGTTTTAATTGGCGTTCCAACAAATATTCTTTACCAGAGAAATCGGGCGTGAAATCTTTCTCCCCATTAAATATGCTTTTCTCCCGTTCCAGTAATTGGAGACCCATGTAGGCGGCCCCTAAATCGCCGGACACGCAAATAAGATCGGTCTCCTTGGCTCCGTTTCGATAGACAACTTTACCTTTCTCTCCCTCGCCTAGGCAAGTGATGCTGATCGCTAACCCTGTGCGTGAGGCGGAAGTGTCGCCACCAACGAGATCTACGTCATAGATATCACAAGCGAGTTTAATGCCCTCGTAGAATTCTTCGAGATCTTCTACACAGAAACGTTTGGAAATACCCAATGATACCGTAATCTGTTTCGGGCGGCCGTTCATGGCGTAAATATCGGAGAAGTTTACGACTGCGGATTTATAGCCGAGATGTTTCAAGGGCACATACATCAAATCGAAATGAATACCTTCCAGCAAAAGGTCTGTCGTAACCAATACTTGCTTGTCTGTGTAATCTAGTACGGCTGCGTCGTCACCAACACCTTTCAACGTACTCGGATTTTTAAGTTCTATTTTATCGGTGAGATGACGGATTAACCCGAACTCTCCCAAAGTCGATATTTCTGTTCTATTGCTCATAAGATTGTTAACGTAATATAGGATGATTCTTTATTCTTGTATCAATATGTTTAACTATTAATTCTTGAAATTGTTTTTCCCGATCCATACAGAAACCCACCGTAATAGGCAAACAATATAAATGAGAAAACCATTCCATGGGAAGCGAAGGAAGGTCACGGAGTCGGGCGGCATCTTTCTCCGTGATGATTATCAATTTACTTGTAGAAGTCAACCGCTTGAAGGCCGTTTGTATTTTCTGGATGTCATGCCGATCGAAGGCGTGATGATCCGGAAAGATCAATGAGGTGACATGCTCCGTATATTTATGGATCTCTTTTTCGAGAGGTGCCGGGGATGCGATACCGGATACCAATAAAACCTCTGTAGTAGAGGCCAGCCCTTTTAATGTGCGTCTGGGGGCTTTACCGGAAAAGACGGGTTCCAGCTCCCCGTAAAGAATACGGCTGAAATAGAGCTCTTGATAAGCTGAGAGATGTATATCCTCCTCTATGATCCGGAAGTCTATAGGTTGTATACATGACTCACATTTCGTGACAATGATCACGTCCGCACGTCGAGCGCCATCCACAGGTTCCCTTAAACGGCCTGCGGGCAAGAGCTTATCTTGCGTATAAAGACGGTGGCAATCGGTTAAAAGGATGTTCAGTGTGGGGGCGACGTATCGATGTTGAAAGGCATCGTCCAGCACGATCACATCCGGGCGCTTATTCTCTGGCAGAGCCAATAGATTGCGGATACCCCTGCGGCGATCAGCGTCTACGGCAACGAGAATATCTGGAAACTTACGTTTCATTTGGTACGGCTCGTCACCGATATCCTTGCTGGTACTTCGCTGATCGGCCAACAAGAAACCGGAGGTTTTCCGTTTATAGCCACGGCTGAGTACAGCTACCCGGTATCGGTCTTTTATCAAACGGATGATGTATTCCGTATGAGGGGTTTTTCCGGTTCCCCCGACAGTCAGGTTCCCCACGCAAATAATAGGCAGATCATACCGCTCTGTCCGAAGGATTTTCCAGTCGAACAGCTGATTCCTGAATCTCACCCCGATTCCATAAAGGAAAGAGAATGGAGTGAGGAGTTTATTGAACTTAATCGTATGATCTGTCAGCATGGCCCAGTTATTATAACGGTTTCATATCATAAGGCATACGAGCTTGGATTCCGCAATTCGTCTTGATATTATTCAACGTCTTGAAGTACTCGAACTCATTACCCAATACATTTTTGACGATAGAGAGTTTCACCTCTCCGAGCTGGCTTTCCAAGAACTCGTCCAAGAAATTCTTGGAACCGCTGACGGTAGTTACGCTATACTGATCCAGATCAGCCAACCCCGCCGCTGTGCTTATAGCTAATTCAATACCGCCCAGCTCATCGACCAAACCTCTTTCTTTCGCTTGCTCACCCGTCCATACCCGTCCTTGTCCGATAGCGTTGACCGCTTCGGTAGTCATACCTCTACCTTCGGCGCAGCGGGAAAGGAAGGTTTGGTAGCCTCTTTCCACGTATCCTTGTATCAATGCTTTCTCACTCTCGGTCATGGGACGGGAGAGGTCTCCGAGGTCCGAGAACGTGTTTGTCTTCACGATGTCCGTGGTCAACGCTAGTTTCCCGAATAATCCGGAGGCGTTCGGGAACATGCCGAAGATACCGATGGAGCCGGTCAACGTATTCGGTTCGGCGATGATCTTATTAGCGGCGCATGAGATATAGTAGCCTCCCGAGGCAGCTACGTTGCCCATGGAAACGACCACAGGTTTCACCTTTTTCAACTCGACAACTTGACGCCATATCTGCTCGGATATATAAGCGCTACCTCCCGGGGAATTCACACGGAATACCACGGCTTTCACGTCATCATTGTTTTTTAGCTTGATAAGCTCATCGGCCATTTTCTCCGTGATACTTTGTTCGATATCGTAAAAGTTGCCGGGTGTTTGCGCCTTAATCTCGCCTTCGGCGTAAAGTACAGCTATCTCCGGGGCGTTTTTGGTGGGTGATGCCTTGAGGGTTTTCATTTGAGCTAAGTTGGCCGATCTCAGTTTCTCTCCATTTTGTCCGGCTAGCTCTTTGACGTATGCTTCTACCTCCGGCTTATACTTCAATTCGTCTATAAAGCCACATTCTACCGTTTTCACAGGGTCCGCGAAGAAAAGCCCCTCATTGGCGTAATGGTTGATATCGTTCACGCTGATGCCGCGTGATTCGGCGATGCCTTCGGTTATATTATCCCAGATGGTGGAGATATACGATTGGATTTGCTCCCGGTTCGCCTCGCTCAGCTTATCCAGCATAAAAGGCTCCACGGCACCTTTGTAGGTACCTACCTTAAAAATCTGCATCTCGATACCTACCTTATCCATCAGTCCTTTGTAGAATAGGGTTTGCGAGGCGAGTCCCGTCAACTCAAGGATGCCTTGCGGATTCAAGAATACCTTATCGGCTACGGAACAAAGGAAGTAATTCCCTTGCGTGAAATTATCGGCGTAAGCTACCACGAACTTGCCGCTTTCCTTGAAGTCTATCAGCGATCGGCGGATTGCCTCCAAGCTGGCGCTACCCGAGGAGAGAAGCCCCGATTCGATATAAATCCCCGCGATCTTGTCATTCTGTTTCGCTATCCGGATCGTCTCGAGCAGGTCCTTCAGTGACAGCATGTTTTCCTTGTCGCCCATCAAGGCGGAGAATGGATTCTCCGCCGGGTTATCCGCTAGCGTCCCGTCTAGCTTGATCTTGAATACCGTATTGCTCTTGGGGGTGTAATCAGGTGTGCTACCTACGGTGGCGATATATCCTATAGTCATGGATATCAATACCGTCAGGATTATTCCCATTGCCAACATAACGCCTAGCGTTGAGGCAAACATCATTTTAAAGAATTGTTTCATATCTATTGAAAACTAATTAGATGACAAATGTACGAAAATTTCCTCTACGTCCCGGTCGCTGAGGCATACTTGTTGGTAAACATCTCGCAGAAGCTCCGGGTTGATCTTTTTGAAATCCTTTTCTAAAGGGGTGATGAAAAGACCTCCGATATCGGCAGCTCCCGGGCTGGACAGGAGATGGTCGTTCCCCTCAGCCTCGTATTGCCATGGGCGGTGGCGTTTACGAGGGATTACCGTGATTACCCAATTATTATCGTAATAGGAGCCGAAGATATTCATCATCGGCTCGGGCTCACCGGGAAGTATCGGCAAAGCGGCGTAGATCTTTTTGAAGAGCCGGGTGGCGGCTTCTTCGGTGGCGGCTTGGATGACGAGGCCGGGGCGGAGGTGGCCGGTGAGTGGGTATATACGGTTGTCGTATACACTCGCATACGATTGTCGTATAAATTGGGTTACCTCTTCATCCAGCGGCATGATGCCTCGTGTCACTGCTTGGAAGTGGGCATGATCCGGTGCCGAGGCTCCGCTACGGGGTCCATTGTAGAAGACGGTGAAGGGAGCGAGTCTCCTTGTCAGTTCCAAGAAGTCATTCCATTGCGGCAATATCAGTTGCGGAGTATGTTTCCGGGTAGGGATCGTGAAATGTTGGGGGAAGATCGGGTAGGGGTTGCACAATACCAGATGGCGAAAGCCGAAAGGCAGTCGCTCCTGTTCCACCGGCAGATTCTCGGGACATAGGAAGCACTTGCGTTCTTTTAGGGATCGGGCATCTACCTTGGCCCCGGTGGAAACAATACGGGCGGGATTGAATTGCGCACGTATCGAGAACCCTCCCATATCGAAGGATTTTACTTGCACGGCCTCCAGCGCCTTATAGTTCTTCTCGGCCAATGGCCATGTCACGAGTTGCTTGGCTAATAATTCGGTCGCTTGCGATGAGCTGACCCAGTTGTTTGGTTTCATTGTCTTTCCATGTTTAAGCGGGCCTCGAGTTCCCAAGTCCTGATTTTATCCTTATATATATTATGGTTGTTCATTTTCACGACATCCAATGAGGCGTCGGAATTATCTTCCCAACGGCGGCAAAGGTACAGCACGTCGTAGATCCGCCCGATCGGGTACTCGCGGCTGATGCGCAGGCCGAGGGCGTAATCTTCTCCGTAACTGGTGTTCGGGAGGTTTAGTTTCCGTAGCAAGGGTGTATAAAAGGCTCGGGGCGCTCCAAGCCCGTTGATGCGGAGGGCGTTATTGCGGCCGTTCTCGGGAGTCCATTCTTTATGGTCGATAATTCCGGGCGGGATGGTTCGCATATCGAAATCGGTCATTCGGTAGGTTCCGACCACCATGGCGCATCGCTGCTCGTAGAAGGCTTCCACGATCTTACGCAGGGTATGCTCGTCGCTGTATACATCATCGCTATCCAATTGGATGGCGAACTTGCCGCAAGCCGGATGGTGTATTCCTATATTCCAGCACCCCCCGATGCCGAGGTCGTCACGCTCCGGCTGGATATGGATAATACGAGGGTCCGTGGCGGCGATCGCTTGGATTCGCTCGGAGGTGCCATCCGTGGAATGATTATCGATAATGATTAGATTAAAGGGGAAGGACGCCTCTTGCCGCAGTACGGAACGGATAGCGTCCTCGATCGTCCGTACACGGTTACGTACAGGGATAATAACGGAGGCTTCCGTTTGAAATGTCTGCTCGTCAAGACGGACTGGCTTGAAATGAGGGGGCAAGTAGCCGCCTATCATCTTTAGGTGATCTGTACAGGCGGCTTCCATCTCGATCTGTACGGAGCGGTTCTTGGGATCTACATAGTCGAACATCTTCTCTCCGGATTTCCGTAAATCATTCTCTACTTCTGTATATAGATATTCGTTGATATGCGTCAGCGGAGCGTTTTGGGAGACTTTCAGGCGCAAGTCGTAAAGTCCGGCGAATGTATATTCCGTATCCATGGAGGCTATGGCGTTTTGTAGCGTGGAAGAACGATAGAGTAGGAGGGAGCCGAAATTGAAATCATCCCTAAGACTTCCTTTCTGGTAATCGATTACCGGATGGGGGTTGAGTTTGCCCTCCTTCTTCTCGTAATAATCGGAGTAAACCATACCGGATCTTGTATCGTCGGCGATGGCGACAAAACGCTCTAGGGCATACATGCCTAATAGAAGCTCTTCAGTCTTCGTATAAATTAACGTATAATGGGCACTGGCATAGCCGGCTATTTCCCGGAGGGTCTTCGTGCTCCATATATTCTCCGTGCGGATTAAATTGCAGGGATAAATAGCCTTGGCGTGGGGATCGTCCGTGATTAGATAGATCTGACTCACTAAGGACGACTCGGCCAATTGCGCTACCGTTTGTCGTGTAGCCTCTATTTTTCCATAAGGGATAAAGCAATTGATTCGTTTCATTGTATATACTGTATTTTATTTTGTTGTTGAATGGAGAAAAAGCGTAAGATGGACTCCATGAGTCGATTTCGTTCCGACGGTGTTTGAAGCGCCTCAAACGGGAAACCGAGCAAACAAGTCCGATATTTCCCTTCATAAACGATTCCCGCCCCGATATTGTTCTCCGGATATCTCAAGATGGTATGGGCGAGCTTATCCGCCGGAAGTACACCGTCTACTGACTCGATCGAGTAGCAAATAGGGTTCGGACGTGTCCGGAACGTGTATCTGCCGTTTATATATCCGTAAGGGGATGCGCAACTGTTTACGATTCCCTCCTTGCTGGCATTACGGCTAGCCAACTTCCCTTTTAGTACCTCCTCGACGAACGTACGGTCTTGTGCGTTGCCCCAGCTGTCGGAGAAAAGATTCGTCCCGCTTACAAGCAAGTTGCCGCCTTGGGCAAGGTAACTGCGAAGCGTATCCTGTAAAACGGGAGTGATAACCGGTTGGCGCTGTTTTCCTAAAATCAAGTCAATAATCGGATACGTATCCGGCTTTACGACTCCCTCGGCCAAAGATTTATGGCTACATGAAACAAAGGAATAACCGGTTTCGGCCATGGCCTGCCCATGTATGAAAGGATAATCGAAGGTATTGCCCGCTATGACTTGGCCTGCGTAATTGTTGTAACTATCCCCATGCCCGTTATTATCATTGCTGTTCCATGTGGCGGAACGGCGGAATTCGAATTGATCCCCGATAAATGCGATATCATTCAGATAAGGCACTCCCCGGTCGACGGCATAAAGAAAGCCGGCTAAACTATCCGCCGTACTCTCGAAACTGGCTGGACCGCTGATCCTGTCGAATCCATTGACGATTAATACCGTCTTATCCTTTTCACCTTTAGGAGACCGGTAAACACTTACGATCTCGGAAGGGAAACTGATGCCTCCCTTATTTACGGCAGCTACCTTATAACTATGGATAATACCCGCCTCAATTGGAAGAATGATTTCTTCTTCTTTTACGAGCGTCCCGTTATCGAATCCACCGCTGTCTTTTCGACTATAAAGGATATAGGCGGTTGGTGAGGCACTCTCCTCAAGAGTATCCTGTACGGCTTTCCAGCCGATTCTCACTTTATTCGTTTCTACGAGCTCCGTATACAGACGATCGGGTGGGAGCGGTTGTACGATAGGCTCCTGTTTATTCTGGAAACAGATATAACGGAGCATCCCTTTATAGATCGCCCTACAGATAAGGAAATGGAAGCGTGGGTCTAACCCGTAACGCATATCGGCGAAGTTTTGATGGGATAGTAATTCTAATAGCATCGTTGGGACATCGGGAATACGTGCCTCTATATAAGATTGATTCCACATGCCCCGGCGGCTCCATTGAGGATTGTAAACCTTGCGGACATCGGACAGGATCTGTGTTTGGATCATGTCGGTTAGGTCTCTGGCGATCTCCCGGCTTTTCCGGTTGGTGTAGATTCCGTCGTTGCTTTTAGACATATAGATGCCGAGTGTCCCTATAATTGAGTCATCCGGGGTGGTTCCTGCGTCGGAATGGAATGCGAAGGCCATGTCGATAGGGATATGGGTCTGTTCTTTTAAATAATTAACCCATCGGGGACGTGCGTAAATGTCGTCTTGATAATCATTGTGGAAAGCGCTTTTCGAATAGATACTATCTGGCATTCCCGCCCATTGTAGCCAATATCGGGCCGCCTCGGTAAACCGTGGATACCCGCTTGTCTCTGCTTCTATCGGATAGGGACTTTCTAGCGGGCTACGTGCGATGTTCCCCATGCCGCCACCGATCTTGATTGCGTCTGCCGTGATAATCTTTCCCGATTTATTGCTTTGATTCGTTAATACGATTCTCTCATGGGCTTGTTCATGTGCCGTGAATTTGAAGTTTCCCAGATAGATCCAAGTCCCACCCCCCATTGTTTGATTGACGGCGATCGTGGTTTCCCCTCCGGCATGATGGATGGTATACAGTGCCTGCTCTGTGCTGTTCGGAAAAGATTGATAGGAGGCATAGACCGCGTAATTCCCCGATTCCGGAATTTCGGGAATCCACTCGATGAGACTTTCTTTTCCTTTCCTCTGTGTGACCGTCTGCCGATAGGTACCTTGCGTAAAAGGGTTCTCCCCATTCGTATAAGTAGCTTGAATATGCCCAAATCCGGCTTTCTCCCCATCCGACCAAGCTTTCTCTCCATCCAATTCCTTATACTCGGATCCCGGAGTAGAGCGATCATTGTCGATAATGATTTCGTGTATTTGAGTGTCCCTTTCCCGGGGGATAAGAATAGTCGCTCCTGCGTTTTCAAGCATCGGGGTCAGATAAGGAAGAACAAAACTCTGCGTAAATAAGTCCTCCACGGTGCCGAACATGCGAGCCCGTTGCCATTCCCAGCGATGGGCGGTCTGGGCGTAATATAAACCATGGCTTTGCCAAAGGGCGATATGACGGTTTTGTAATCCGTTTTTTATCTCATGAGGGGTGGATAGGCTACGGGTTAGCGGGTATTTACTCTCTTTAATGGAGTATAGCCTCTTTTTGTTGGGACGTCCTTTTCTGTCGTATTCGGGAATCAAGCTCTCAATGTCTGTATCTCGGGTCAAGATGACGATCTTGGAGGCATTGGGGAATAGGGGAGCTATACTTGCGTAAAGCTCAGAAACGTTATATTCCCGAAAAGGGATGTCCTCCAAAGCTTCATTGGCGAAAAGCGTGACTTTCTTCTTCTGTATGAGGATGGAGTCAATCTTAATGGTGCGTGAAGACACATATTGCCTTGCGAAAGAGTTTAGCTTTTGATCCAATTGCTTTTTTAAGCTTTCACTATCCTGCCCTTCTGCCGGAAAGCTCCAGAGAAAAATGGATAGTAAGGATATGATGATCCTAACAGGATAGGAGAGTTTTTCTCGCATATTTTTATAAATATTATTGGCTGTCTTATTTCTACAAATTTACGGAAAATCTCCGTAATAACCTTATAAAAAGCCCAGATTGGCGCAATTAAAATTGAATATGAAGAAGGTAGGGGCAAATTGTGGATGTTGGGAGAAGTCAAATCTATGTGAACGGCAGCAAGGAGAAGAACGGATTTGTCCCTATCATGGGACGGGTAGCGATTAACGGGACGATGGTGCAGTTCAGTTCAGTTGCGAGCGAACTATTCGTGTTCATGGTCAAGACGCCTATCCGGGGAATGGTTATCCCTTCTTGAAGTGTCGGGTTTGCGATAGTATCTCAATGGGAAACGGTGGTAAAGTCAATGGGATAGAGGTGTTATCTCAATGACTTTACGGCCGTGTCCCATAGGCTTTTTTTGTATCCCGGATAAGTTGGTAGGGGATGGTTCAGGGCGTAAAGGGCGCATCTTTGCGAGGTTTGTAAAACTTTTATATTATAAAAAAATTAGCGTCTTACTTATATATAGATGGAGTAATATATTTTTTTTGTAAAATGTTTTTGCGAACACGTAAAGATGCGCCCTAATGCGCCCTGTGATTTTTTTGGAAGATTTTCTTGATGTCTTAAAGTATAGATAGACAGTTGTTTATGTAATACTGTTCTCTTAGCCCTTTTTTAGTCTTTGGGGCGATATAATCGGCCTAAACTCACATTTACGTGGCCCAAAAGCACGTGTGCAGAGCGATTTTCTCGTGATTCCATGAGCAGAAAGCCGTTTTTCCCGTGTGATTTCCTCTCGTCGCCAGGACCCTGTTTATCGTTTTTATACGTGTAAAAGTACTCGTGAGAGCCCTGTTTTCGGTACATGCGGTGACTCGTAAGTTTAAAAAGAGCATCACGTATTATTTAATGTACGCGATCCCCCTCGTGAAAAAAAACGCGAAAAAGTTCCGGAAAAGTTTGGAGGTTATGTTTTATAGCATTACTTTTGCACCCGCATTCGAGAGAGAACGGCGCTTCAGA
>OHGH01000975.1_pt1 | contig 11692 bp, 6 predicted proteins | sample 1567801 | NCBI WGS metagenome assembly OHGH01 (sample SAMEA3879519, study PRJEB24766) | human gut metagenome | biome: human-associated habitat; feature: feces | place: USA | collected 1985/1987
ACCTTCAAAACCACTGGACAGAACCGTTACTTTCTCTCCTGCCTTAGGCGCCGCCGGGATCGTACCGATCGTGGCCTTTGCAGGATCATACTGATACTCCTTATTGCTCTCATTTACCAGCTTTATGTTGTAGTACAGGGTATCTCCGGGCTCTGCCGCATTTCCTCCTGCCACGGTACCGTTCAGATAACCGATGGCATCGGACAGATTGATTCTTACCTTGTCCGGGGCATTGCTGTGGATCGTAATGGTGATCGTTGCATCATAGGTCACCCTGCCGGTGCCGCTTTCCCAATGCTGTTCCAGTTCCGGAGTTGTAGTAATGGTAATACCTTCGGAAATATAATGGAACACTGCGCCGTTCTCATTCTGTTCAAAAGTTACCGTTCCCGTGGGATATTCATAATAATCTACTGCGGATACCCCGGGAATCCTGTAATCGTATCCGTCATAATTGATCCAGGTCTCTGTGGGTGTGGTCACATACCATACCGTGGCAATGGTGACTCCACTGAAGGACCGACCGGTGGTGAGCAACTGATCCATAAAACTTTCCGTTACATTTTCACCATACAAGACGCCGTTGTTGTCATTCACATACTGTTTTACATCCTCAAGGGTTTTTCCGCAGTTTTCTTTATAATAGGAAGTGCCTTCGCTGTCTCCACCGTAATAAACATAGTGTAACAAATCTGCGGGCTTGCAGTCAGAATATTTGTTTACATCTAATGCTACGAATCCAACGCACTGCCAGCTTGCTCCGTTACTTCCGGTTAACTTTCCTTCGGCATCTACCCCTGTATTATCCACAGAAAGATATTTAAAGGTTTCAGCATCATCCAAAGTCATCTTATGACCTGAAAACAATGAAAAATCTCCGTTTGCCGGCTTGTAATTATTGGGCCATACGTTGGGGCTGGCTACCTGTCCTCCCACATATTTTGCCATGGCGCCTCCAGCAAGAATCACCGTTTTGATGGTGGGATAGGTTTTCTCTTTTACAGCAACAACGCTGTCGTTTCCGCTTACACTTGCCATTTCAACAACATCGTTCTGCTCATTCTGCGTTGCTTCTTCCGCCTGTACCGTAAATCCGGTGTTGGAGATGCTGCCGATCATCAGTGCCGCTACCAGAGTTTTTGCCAGTTTGGTCTGTATTACGTTTTTTAACTTCATTTCTGTTTCCCCTCAAAACCAGTATTTCTGTTTTTATTACTTCTTTTTACTCTCCTAATAAGGAAGACTGCGCCAAATGGAAAAAAGGACCAGAATTTGAAAAATTTTTCAAGATTCTGATCCTTTTATACTTTTACAGCTAAGATCGGCTGTCGTTCCGTTCCTGTTTAATGTTCTTTTCGCTTAAGAACAAGCCATGCTCCCAGACTCGTCAGGGAAAAGGCAAAGCCCAGATTCCAGGCATCGGAGTCATCGCTGGTCTGCGGTCGTCTGGATGCTCCGAGGACTGCTCTGTCCGCCAAGGGAACTGTCTCATCCTCGATGGTCACCATTCTGCGGCGTCTTGCACCAAGTACCTGCGGGGTATCCGGGATTCCACCGGCCGGTGTGCCGGGATCTGCCGGGGTACCGGGATCATTCGGGGTGCCGGGATCATCTGGTGTATCATCCGGAGTATCGGGTTCATCCGGGGTGTCAGGTGTTGCGGTTGGTGTTGCTGTTGGTGTAGGCTCCTCGGTTACCACCGGTACCGTCGGTGTCGGCGTAGGCTCCTCGGTTACCACCGGTACCGTCGGTGTCGGTGTAGGCTCCTCGGTTACCACCGGCGTAGGCGTAGGCTCCTCCGTTACTACCGGCGTAGGCGTAGGCTCCTCGGTTACCACCGGTACTGTCGGCGTCGGCGTAGGCTCCTCGGTTACCACCGGTACTGTCGGCGTCGGCGTAGGCTCCTCGGTTACCACCGGTACCGTCGGCGTAGGCGTAGGTTCCGGCTCATCCGGTTCGCACGGACAGTGAATCTCTCCACCCTGCTTATACTTATCCGCTATGATGCCTCCGACAACAGTTCCGCCATTATAGACAGTTGCATTCGGAGCCAGAATATATCCGAAAATAGAATTTACATTAACTTCTGTTGCATTGCCAAAGTTCCAAATAATTCTGTCTGCCCACAGCTGATGTTCCAATGCTTGCTTTTTTGCACCATGCGCATTCATCCAGCCGGTAATATTCACTGTACCGGAATCACTTACATTTACCACAACTGTTTTTCCATAAAAAGCTGCGCCGGTGATCTCTTTGTCATAGTCTTCCATCCTGGTATTTAACTCAGCACTTGTTACATTCAATACCAGTTGTGTATCGCTGTCTTCATTCGCCATAGCATATAAATCTTTGCTTTTCTGTACCATATTACCTGCCAGGACATTGCTGATCTCAGATGCAATATCTGTATCCCATACCTCACAGTTCTTCAGAAGATTTCCAGTATATAATTTATTTTCACCAGCTATAATATTATAACCCTGTCCAGTCACTTCCCGCTCAACAGAGTTCTGGGTTCCGTCAGAATTAGTAAGGGGAATTATCAGTTCCTTTTCGTCTGTTCTGCCTGACGCTGTATATTTAAGAATCTGATTCGGAGCAGAAAGATCTCCCAGATAAGATTTTCCCCCATAGCTTACCATGGAAACCTTTAATTCTTTAATTGCGGCATTTCCCTCAATATGGTCCAGATTTGAGGATACAAATTCATTTGTATATAATACAAATGAAAATGGATCATTTAAATCCGTACCTGCTGCCTGCACAGCAATCCCTTCGTTCCCTGCAACAGAACCTACAACCAGTGCTGTCACCAGAACCTTTACCACTTTTTCCCTTACATACTTGCTAAATCTGCTCATCTGATTTCTCCCTCAATGAAACTGCGTGTTTCAACGTCTTTAAACGTTTTCGTTCCTCTTTACAATCATTAAGACTGGCGCCATTTCAAAAAAGGTTCAGATTTTTATTATATTTTTGATCTTTTCAGTATCATTTGCTATTTTTGTAACATAAGCCTTAGTATACAGCCGTTTCTGTCAGGACTCCATGGATCAGAGCCCGCCTTTTTGTACCGGATGAGCCGTAGCAGGTAGATAGGGATACGATATTTCCCCTGTCACTTAAGTCTGCATCTGAAGCATACAGGGAATGTTCCGTGGCCCACTGCACATAATCATCATAGGAGGCATCTGAGGTAAACGTGGCAAAACGGTCACTGGTACTCTTTGTTTCATAATAGGAAAAAATCTCATAAATGTAGACTTTATCTTCCGTGTATATATAGAAGTAAGGATTCTCCTCGCAGCTTGCCGTCCCCTTCAGCAAATTTTTAAAAGCCCCAAACATGCTCTCATCCCGCATATTATGTCCGAATACAAAGGTATTCCTGTCTGACCAGTCTGCTGAAGCCCCACAGTCCATGAAAATGCATCCAGCATTCACACTCTCCCCCTCGAAGGAATGCTTCAGATAATAGTCATTGTCCTCCCCCTGTACCACCGGATAACTGATGTCCAATGCCGGAAAATAGAGCCATCCACGAAAATCCGGGTTGGTCCTGATAAGTTCGGCAAAGTCGATCTGCAGCTCCGGATAATTTTTCTCCGCAATCTCTTCCTGTGTTTCCCCCGCCGCAGGCTCTGCCACCACCTCCTGGCGGATGGCATCGTATTCATTTTTTGCTCTCTGTTCTGACAGATAAGAATGCAGACTCATTCCTCCGGTCACCAGTACCGCTGCCGCCAGCACTGCTGTGATCGCATTTTCCGCTTTTTTATTTTTCATGCCAGTTTCCCCTTCCTGCAAGAATCGTTATAATTTGTTAATGATTATACCTTATTTTTCCGCATTCGTCTTTACGAAAGAGTTATTTTTTGATATTTTTAAGGTATAACTTTAAATAAGAAACTATTGGGGGAATAAAATCTTATGATACATCTTTTTGCACTGCTTTCACTGCTTTTGTGCGGTGTCTGCTATACAGGCTTTCAGAACAGTTCTCATTTCCGCAATACCGGCAGCCGGCGTTCTCTTCTGTTGCTTGTATTTGGAGGTGCCCTGCTTCTGCGCCTGCTCCTTGCATACACCACCCACGGCTTCAGTAATGATATCGCCTGTTTTGCAGCCTGGGCTGACCGGATTTTCACTTTAGGGCCAGGGCAGTTCTATTCTGCCGAGATGTTTACGGACTATCCGCCAGGTTTCATGTATGTATTGTATCTGATCGGAGCGTTACGATCTCTGCTGCAGATTCCTTATTATTCCGATCTGCATATTTTACTGTTAAAATTACCCGCAATTCTCTGTGATATTGCCTGTGGGTTTCTACTCTACAGAGAGGCGGTAAAGCGGCTGCATTTTTCCGATCTGCAGGGAATCTTTGCTGCCTCTGCGTATCTGTTCCAGCCGGCGGTCATTCTGAATTCTTCCTGCTGGGGACAGGTGGATTCCGTATACACGCTGATGATCATCCTTATGTGCCTGTTCCTCATGAAGGGAAACCTGCTTCCTGCTTATGCTGTCTACGGACTGGGTGTCCTGTTAAAGCCACAGATGCTGATCTTCACGCCGGTACTGCTGGCAGGGATCTGGGACCATGTGTTCTTACAGGATTTTTCCTGGCGGAAATTCTTCTATAATTTGTGCGGTGGTCTGGTTGTCATCTGCGGGATGCTCCTTCTGTGCGCTCCTTTTGGATTAACCGCTGCGATCTCACAATATACTTCAACGTTGGGATCCTATGAATATGCAGCCATCAATGCCTACAATTTCTGGGGACTATTAGGAATGAACTGGGTCGACCAGAACACGATTTTCCTCTTCCTGCCCTGTAAGACCTGGGGCACTATCGTGATCCTGCTGATCGTACTCTTTACCTTCCTTATTGCAGCCCGCTGCCGGAAAGAGCCTTCAAGATATTTCTGTCTCGGTGCCTTTATCATCCTGACGATGTTCCTGTTCTCCGTCCGTATGCATGAGCGTTATATGTATCCCGGTCTGGCACTGTTGCTTTTCTGCTGCCTGTACCGGCCCTCTACACCTCTCTGGAAATGCTTCAGTGGATTTGCAGTGCTGCATTTTTACAACACCGCCAATGTGCTGTACCATTACGATCCGCAGAATTATGACCGCAAGGCTCCCATCATTCTGCTGGTATCCGCCGGAATGTTATGCTGCCTGTATTATTTCTATAAGATCATCTGGAAATATTATGTTCACGATGCAGCAGGGACTGCCACCAATGCGAAGACGCAGACCGCAACAGGCCGCAAAGCTTCCGGGCATAATACTCCTGCCGGCCCCGCCAGAGGTCTGGGGCAGCGGCTTCGGGAACATTTTCTCTCTCCCCTGGAGCCCATTCCTTCCGAAGAGAGAATCCATTTCACGAAACCGGATCTGTGCCTGTTGCTGGCAATCGGTATTCTGTACAGTTGCTTTGCCCTCTATGATCTTGGAGACCGCAAAGCTCCGACAACAACTTATGATATGTCGGGAGAATTACAGGCCATCGAGCTGGAATTCCCCGAAGATGCGCTGCCTGTGACTATGGCCAGTTATCTGGCTCCCTGGCACCAGCGACATTTTGGGATGGATGTCAAAAGTAATGCCGAAGACTCCTGGACTTATCTCGGTGAGATCATTTTAAACAATGTCTTCACCTGGCAGAATGTCTTCCTGCAGGATCTGCTGACACAGGCCACAGAAAACGGTACTTCTGATGTGTCTGTCACAACCAGATATCTGCGTCTGTCATTGACGGATAATGATGCCTCTCTGATTGAACTGGTCTTCCTGGACGCGAATGGCAACATCACACGCCCGTTGAACGCAGATGCCTACCCTACACTGTTTGACGAAAGCGGTCTGTACCCGGAACGCTATTCCTTCCGCAACAGCATGTATTTCGATGAAATCTATCACGCACGCACGGCTTACGAGTTCCTTCACGGCCTGCCGACCTACGAAAATACCCACCCGCCTCTGGGCAAGATCTTCATCGCCCTGGGTGTTGCCATCTTTGGAATGAATCCTTTCGGCTGGCGTATCATGGGTACTCTGTTCGGCATTGCCATGCTGCCGTTTATCTACCTGCTGGGGAAAAAAATGACAAGGAATACTCCTGCGGCAGCTCTGGCCTGCTTCCTGTTTGCCTTTGATTTTATGCATTTTACGCAGACAAGGATTGCCACCATCGATGTTTATATCACGTTCTTTGTGATTGCAATGTACTATTTTATGTACTACTATTGTTCTATGAGTTTTTACGATACACCGTTGTATAAGACCTTTGTGCCTCTGGGCTTATGCGGCATCTGCATGGGACTGGGAATTGCCAGCAAATGGACCGGTATCTATGCGGGCTGTGGACTGGCACTGCTGTTTTTTGCGCATCTGCTGCGACGCTACCGGGAATACCTCTATGCCAAAGCCCATCCCGGAAAAAGCACCAACGGCATGGAGCATCAGCAGATTGTAAAGAAATTCCCGGATTATACGGTAAAGACGATCGACTTCTGCCTGACCTTTTTCGTGCTGGTTCCGGCAGTGATCTATCTGTTGTCCTACCTGCCATTTGTAGACAATTCCCATCCGGGACTTTTTGACCGTATGCTGACCAACCAGACTTCCATGTTCAACTATCACAGCGGCCTGGAGGCAACGCATCCTTATTCCTCTTCCTGGTATCAGTGGCCCACTATGGTCCGCCCGATCTGGTACTATTCCGGATATCTGACCGATGCAGTCAAAGAGGGAATCAGTGCTTTCGGCAATCCTGTTGTATGGTGGATCGGTATTCTGGCATTTATTTACATCCTGTACCTGTTAATTCGCAACAATGCGTTTCTCTGTTCTCTGACAGGACACACACAAACAGAGTGCTCCACAGATACTGCGACCACCCTGTCCCACAGAGAATATGCAGCAGCTGCTTTCCTCGCAGTCGGCTACCTGGCGCAGTACCTGCCCTGGTTCTTCGTCACCAGAATTACCTTCATCTACCACTATTTCCCCAGCACACCGTTTGTGGTACTGATGATCGTGTACAGCCTGATGCAGCTGAAAAAGCGGGTATCCAACCGCACTTTTGCAGTCATCTGCTGTGCCTATGCCGTGCTGGCCTTCGGTCTGTTCCTGCTGTTCTATCCGGTACTTTCGGGTCAGCCGGTGGATGTGGATTTTGTAGTAAAATACTTACGCTGGCGGGATACCTGGGTGTTGATCTCGGGTTAAGTCATTTTTATACTATCTTACTTTAGGAGGTTTTTATGTATCTACACGTTTTTGCTCTGTTGAGCTTTGGTCTGACCAAAGTAATCGCATAATACACCTCTACCCTTGGCTCCTATTCCTTTGCAACCGTCAACGGTTTCAATTTCTGGGCACTTGTCGGCATGAACGGAGTTGAACAGGACATCCCTTTTCTGTTCCTGCCCACCAGAATCTGGGGAAGTATTGCTATCCTGCTGATTGTTCTTTTTACGTTTATTATTGCAAACCATTGTCAGAACACACCTTATAAATACTATTTACTGAGCGCTTTTATCATACTTACAATGTTCACTTTCTCCGTTCGTATGCATGAGCGATACATTTTCCCAGGAATTGTTTTATTGGTCTTTCTGCTGATTTATAAACCAATAAGGCCTGTCTGGATCTGTTATGGTGGCTTTTCTTTCCTCACATTTTATAATATCGGATGTGGTAGCCGCCGGATTTCATACAAAAAACAGTGCCAATCCAGGCACTGTTTTTTGGTATAGCATATCTATTCACTTACCCCTCAGCGATCGCATTACCGGTATACAACTGATAATATCTGCCCTTCTGGGCGATGAGTTCATCGTGGTTGCCGCGCTCGATGATGCGGCCCTGTTCCAGAACCATGATGCAGTCACTGTTCTTGACAGTGGACAGTCTGTGGGCGATGACAAAGGTGGTTCTTCCTTTCATCAACTTATCCATGCCGTCCTGTACAATTTTCTCAGTACGGGTATCGATGGAGCTGGTAGCCTCATCCAGGATCAGTACCGGAGGATCCGCTACGGCTGCTCTGGCAATAGAAAGCAGCTGTCTCTGACCCTGGCTTAAGTTCGCACCGTCACCGGTGAGGACTGTGTTGTAACCATCCGGAAGCTGACGGATAAAGGTATCTGCGTTAGCCAGTTTTGCTGCGGCAATGACTTCCTCGTCTGTAGCATCCAGCTTACCGAAACGAATATTGTCCATAACGGTAGCGGTGAACAAATGGGTATCCTGCAATACGATACCCAGAGACTTCCGCAGATCCGCTTTTTTGATCTTGTTGATATTGATGCCGTCATAACGGATCTTACCATCCTGAATATCATAGAAACGGTTGATCAGGTTCGTGATCGTGGTCTTGCCGGCACCGGTGGAGCCTACAAATGCAATCTTCTGACCGGGCTTTGCATACATCTCGATGTTATGCAGCACAATCTTGTCATCATTGTAGCCGAAGTCCACATCGTCAAATACGACTTCACCCTGCAATTCAATATAATCTACGGAGCCATCCGCCTGATGCACATGCTTCCATGCCCACATACCGGTTCGCTCGGGACACTCTACGATCTTACCGTCTACCTTTTTCGCACGTACCAGAGTTACATAGCCTTCGTCGGTCTCTACTTTTTCATCCAGCAGATCAAAGACTCTCTTGGCACCGGCCTGTGCCATAACGATACTGTTCAGCTGCTGGCTGACCTGGCTGATAGGCATGTTGAAGCTCTTGTTAAAAGTTAAGAAGCTGGCAAGCTTACCCAGCGTCAGTCCTGCGAAACCACCAAGCGCCATGGCACCACCGACGATGGCACATACCACATAGCTTAAGTTCCCCAGCTGGGCATTGATGGGTCCCATCAGGTTTGCGAACTTATTCGCATTGTATGCGCTGTCGCACAGTTCATCATTCAGAGCCTTGAACTCCTCCAGACTCTTATCTTCATGGCAGAATACCTTGACTACCTTCTGGCCTTCCATCATTTCCTCAATGTAACCGTTGACTTTACCAATATTCTTCTGCTGCTTTACGAAATATTTTCCGCTTAAGCCCGCTACCTTACCAGTGACGAACATCATCAGTGCCACCATAATCAGACTGACTGCTGTCAAAGGCACACTTAATACTAGCATACTTCCCAGGGTACCGACTACGGTGATGAAGCTGGAAAATACCTGCGGGATACTCTGGCTGATCATCTGACGTAAAGTATCAATATCATTGGTGTAAATGGACATGATATCGCCGTGGGAATGGGTATCAAAATACTTGATCGGCAACTTTTCCATGTGTTCGAACAGATCATCACGGAGATTCTTCAGTGTTCCCTGAGTTATGGTTACCATGATACGGTTGTAAGCATAAGTGGCCGCCACACCGACCAGATAAAAACCAGCCACACGGACAATTTCCCGGAACAGATTGCCAAAGTCAGGAGTCTTCTGTCCGATCATTGGCATGATATAGTCATCGATCAGTCTCTGCATGAACAGAGTACCCTGAATGCTTGCCACAACGCTCAGTACAATACAGATCAACACAAAGATAAAGTGAATGCCGTAATTTTTAAAGATATACGCCATCAGTCGTTTAAATACTTTTCCCGGATTCTCAATACGTGTACCGCCCTGCATTCTTCTGCCGGGTCCACGCATTCCGCCGCCCATAGGTCCTGGCATTATGACTCACCTCCATTCTCATCAAAGTCGCCGCCACCCGTCTGGGTCTGGGCTTCATATACTTCCTTATAGATCTCATTAGTACGAAGCAGTTCTTCGTGAGATGCAAATGCATCGATCTTACCGTTATCCATAACGATGATACGATCTGCATCCTGAATACTGGAGATACGCTGTGCAATGATGATTTTCGTCGTACCGGGGATCTCCGTGGCAAATGCCTTACGGATCTTCGCATCGGTAGCGGTATCCACGGCACTGGTAGAGTCATCCAGAATCAGTACCTTCGGCTTTTTCAGCAGTGCTCTGGCAATACACAGTCTCTGCTTCTGTCCGCCGGATACGTTACTTCCGCCCTGTTCAATATAGGTATTGTATTTCTCTGGCATCTTCTCAATGAATTCATCGGCGCAGGCCAGACGACAGGCACGGATGCATTCCTCTTCAGTAGCATTCTCATCGCCCCAACGGAGATTCTCTAAGATGGTACCGGAGAACAGCACGTTCTTCTGTAATACTACGGATACTTCGTTACGCAGAGTCTCCAGATCATAGCTTCTGACATCCTTACCGCCGACATAGACCGTACCCTCATTTACATCATACAGACGGCTGATGAGGTTCACCAGACTGGTCTTGGAACTACCGGTACCACCCAGAATACCGATGGTCTCTCCGGCTTTGATCTCAAAGTTCAAATCATCCAGTACCGGCTTCTCACTCTGTTTGTTATAGCGGAAGGTCACATGATCAAAACGGATACTACCGTCTGTCACATCGTAGTCAGGTTGTTCGGGGTTGGTGATGTCCGCCTTTTCATTTAATACTTCCGCGATACGCTTTCCGCTGGCAGCGCTCATGGTCATCATAACGAAGATCATGGCTAACATCATCAGGTTCATCAGAATCGTCATACAATAGGTCAGCAGGCTCATCAGTTCACCGGTAGTCAACTGGCTGGCAACGATCATGTGAGCGCCAAGCCAGCTGATTCCAAGGATACAGCCGTATACGGTAAACTGCATTACCGGCCATACATAAGTCATGGTACATTCTGCTTTTTTGAACATCTTGTAGATGTTGTAGCTGGCCTTATGGAACTTGTCGATCTCATAGTCCTCACGCACATAAGCCTTTACCACACGCTGTGCGGCTACGTTCTCCTGTACGCTGGCATTTAAATCATCGTATTTCTTGAATACTTCACTGAAATACTTGGACACTGCTCTCATAATAAAAATGATAACGATTCCAAGGAACACTACCGCCACCAGATAAATACTTGCCACTCTTGCATTGATCAGGAACGCCATCAGCATAGCACAGATCAGGCTGACCGGTGCGCGGAAGCACATACGTAAGAGCATCTGGTAAGCGTTCTGGATATTGGTAACATCCGTGGTCATACGGGTGACCAGTCCTGCCGTGGAGAACTTATCAATGTTGGAGAAAGAGAAGGTCTGAATGTTCTCATACATGGCCTCTCTTAAATTTCTGGCAAAACCGGTGGATGCTTTCGCACCGTATTTACCACCCATGACACCGGCGAACAATCCGACAATAGCTGCCAGGATCATGTAACAACCGATGGCAAAAATATGTTTCATATCTCCCGCCTGCACACCGTCATCAATGATGGATGCCATCAGGAGCGGAATCACCATTTCCATGGCTACTTCCAGGATCATGAAAATAGGAGTTACAAGAGATGCACTCTTATATTCCTTGATCTGTTTTGCTAATGTTTTGATCATAGCTGGTTTCCTTTCTTGTATTTTTCTATCCTATAATAAATGTTTTGTAACCTCTCTGTTATGCATGACTGCCAGCATCACTCGTTCCGGCATGGCCCGTTACAACGTCCGGTCCGCCTGCTGTCCTGCCCCAGATTCTGCATCATCTTATCTAAAATAGTTAAGAATGTCTGCTTCTCTTCTTCGGTAATACCGTTCTCCAGCTCTCGATTGAAATCCCGGATCTGCTCTTCGAT
>OHGH01000996.1_pt1 | contig 11483 bp, 7 predicted proteins | sample 1567801 | NCBI WGS metagenome assembly OHGH01 (sample SAMEA3879519, study PRJEB24766) | human gut metagenome | biome: human-associated habitat; feature: feces | place: USA | collected 1985/1987
GGGTCAGCGCCAAAATCCACAAAGCCTTCACCCAGGCGGCGGTTCAGCTGTTCCAGCAGTTCGGCACGGGTCGGGCCGGGCAGATCCATCTTATTGATAAATACAAAGGTAGGGATGCGGTACCGGCGCAGCAGCTGCCACAGGGTCTCGGTGTGGCTCTGCACGCCGCCCGGCCCGCTGATCACCAGCACAGCATAGTCCAGCACCTGCAAGGTGCGCTCGGCCTCGGCGGAAAAATCCACATGGCCGGGGGTGTCCAGCAGGGTGATATGGGTCTGCCCGGCGTCCAGCAAAGCCTGTTTTGAAAAAATGGTGATGCCTCGTGCCCGCTCCAAGGCGTCCGTATCCAAAAAAGCGTCCCGGTGGTCCACCCGGCCCAGTTTGCGGATGACCCCCGCCCGGTACAGCATAGCTTCGGACAGGGTGGTCTTGCCGGAGTCCACATGGGCCAGCACCCCCAGTACGATGGATCTTGTCTGTGCCTGCATCCTGCCCCTCCTTATTAAAGAGCGCCGGCCGCCAGGCCGATCAAGGTCATGGCGCTGCCCAGCACCAGATTGGTCGCCAGGCTGCAAAAGGTGCGCTCCTCCGGCTCCAGTTCGTCAAAGGAGACGATATGCTCGTCTGCATAGTCCACCATAGAGGAGGTGGCATGGCGGCGTTTTTTGCTTTTTTCCGGTGCGCGTCCCGCGGTGAACAGCCGCCGGGGGCTTAACCCGTCCAGGCTGAGGTAGCTCATCCAGGCCCAGGCAAGAAATGCGATGCCGCACACCAGTACCGGCCCTTCCCATAAGGTAAAGATCCCATCGCTGACAAAGTTTTCCCACACAAGGCAGGCTGCGGCGGCAACGGACAGCCGGGTGACCCCTTTGTAGAAGATGGCGTGGAGCATATAGGGCTTATAAATGGAAAAAATTCTCTTCATATTTCGTGGTGCTCTCCTATAATGTGCGCAAAGATTCATCTCCTTATTATAGCATGAGCGTGAAAAAAAAGATAGATTGTCCTCCGTATAGAGGAAATCTTTTCATCTTTGTGCGCCTGCAGAATACAAATGGCTATGCCATAACGGCGTATTTTGCTCAAAATGGTACACTTTTTGCGCAAAACAGGTCCCATTCCATTGACATCTCCCTAGGGGGATGGTAGAATATGAAGCGTGTTCATAGTTCTGCAAGGGGGCGTAAACACAGACAGAGGAGTCTGTTTCGGCCTCTATTTTTGTACTCGCGGGTGGGAATGTCCGCGCGTCCCTTTGCCGAAAAAGGGGAGAACGAGGCGACTTGTGCGCCTTATATGCCATGACACAACGCAAAAAATACAGGGAGGACAACACAATGAACAACAACTTCGAGTCTCATAAGTTCGACCGCCGCAGCTTCCTCAAGGCCAGCGGCATTGTTGGCGCAGCCGGCCTGCTGGCAGCCTGTGGCGGCAAGGATGACTCCGGCGCCCCCGCCGCTTCCGGTTCCGGCGCTGCTCCTGCTGCACCTGGCAACGGCGGCGAGCCCATCACCGACCTGGTCACCTGGGAAGTCGTCCTGCGTGAGCTGGAGACCTGGAACGTCCAGAAGAGCCAGAACGCAGCCGACCTGAACGTGCTGTGCAACTGCGTCAGCGGTCTGGTCACCAACAACATCTACGGCCAGTTCGTGCCCGATGTGGCTACCGAGTGGAGCTACAATGCCGACGCCACCGAGTGCACCTTCAAGCTGCGCAACGACGTGAAGTGGAGCGACATGAACGGCAACGTCAAGGGCGACATGAAGGCTGAGGACTACCTGATCGGTCTGGAGTGGGTGCTGAACTCTGCCAAGAACGAGAACCTGAACACCTCCATGCCCAATAACTATATCGTCAAGGCTGCTGAGTACAACCAATACACCATGGAGATGGACCCTGAGGAAGCTAAGAAGCTGACCTACAAGGACATGCTGGACTACGGTGTCGGCATCGCTGCTCCGGACGACTACACCGTCGTGTACACCTGCAAGGTGCCTTGCCCCTTCTTCCACACCATCGCTTCCGGCTCTTGCCTGTTCCCCCTGGCACAGGGCCAGCTGGACGAGGTTGGCGGTGTTGAGGGCTACCAGGGTGTCACCAACGAGACTCTGTGGTACAACGGCGCTTACCTGTGCACCGAGTACATCCAGAACAACTCCAAGGTCCTGGTGCAGAACCCCAACTACTACAACGCTGATAAGGAATCTCGCTTCCACTCTGTCACCGTTCGTATGATCGATGACGTGCTGGTGGGCTATCAGCTGTACGATACTGGTGAGATCGATGAGATCGATCTGGCTGAGGCTCCGGCTTCCACCATCCTGAGCGATCCCAACAACCAGTACTACAACCAGGTGGTTGAGGCTACCCCCAAGAAGTTCAGCTACCAGTGCCACTTCAACTGGAACCGTAAGAACCCGGACGGCACCCCCGACGACAACTGGAACAAGGCTATCGCCAACCACAAGTTCCGTGAGTGCCTGCTGTACGGCCTGAACCTGCGCACCACGTGGGAGCGTGTCAACCAGCTGGAGCCCCTGAAGTGTGAGAACAACTGCTTCACCATGAAGGGCCTGTGTGTGTTCAGCGATGGCCGTGATTACACCGACCGCGTGGAAGAGCTGCTGAACTACCCCGCATCCAACGGCAAGGATCCCCGCCGTCTGAGAGACATCTCCAAGCTGAAGAAAGAGGCTATGGAGGAGCTGAGCGCTATCGGCGTCACCTTCCCCGTTACCCTGTACGATTACGTCAAGGCTGGCGCCAGCACCGCTGGTATGCTGGTGATGCAGCAGATGTTCAAGGATTGCCTGGGCGATGACTTTGTCAAGTATGACTGGGTCGAGTTCGTTTCCTCCATGAAGCAGGAGATCGTGGACGCTCACACCGCTTGCTGGTACCGCAACGGCTGGGGCGCTGACTACGCTGATATCTCCAACTTCCTGGGCCAGGAGATCCTGGGCGATGAGAACGCCTACTACAACTACAACTACAACTTCCTGTGCGACTTTATGGATGCTCCTGAGGATTACCGCAAGGATCTGGTGGCTTGCTACCAGGAGTTCACCGACCTGTACAACATCGCCAATGCCATCAATGATGACACCGACGCTCGTTATGAGGCATTTGCACAGGCTGAGGCTTGCTTCATCAACCACGTCATCACCCTTCCGTATCAGTACGAGGTTGGCCTGCAGCTGACGCACGTCAACCTGTACTCCAAGATCAACACCCTGTGCGGCATTGCTGCATACAAGTACGTTAACTGGGAGACCTCCACGGAAGCCTATACCGCTGAGGACTTCGCAGCCTTCGCCGAGGCTTATAACGCGGCTAAGGGTGCCTGATGCTGAAATATACCCTGAAGCGGCTGGCTCAGTCGCTTGTTACGATTTTCCTTGCTGTTACGCTCGTATTCCTGCTGCTGCGCCTTCTGCCTACGGATTACTTCTTCACTGAGGATCAGCTCATGAAGCTTACCGAAGAGCAGAAGGACGCGCAGCTGCAGGCTGCGGGCCTGTTGGACCCCCCTGGTACACAGCTTATTCGCTATTATGGGCAGCTCCTCCATCTGGACTTTGGTGTCTCGCGGAGAATTCAGAGCGGCGTTCCTGTGACCAAGGTGATCGGCAGCAAATTCAAGATCTCTATGAGATTGGGATTGATCTCTCTGGTCATCGCACTGACCCTGGGTGTCACCCTGGGTGTTTTGCAGACTGTCCGGAAAGAGAAGCTGTTGGACCATGTAGGCACAGCATATACCGTATTCGTCAACGCAGTGCCGCCCTTGGTGTCCTACTCACTGGTGCTGGTGTTCGGTGCAAAGGTACTGGGCTTACCGCCTTTGTACTCCAACCGAAACCCAGGTCCGTCCAGTATTCTCCCCATCGTCTGCTTGTCCATGGCGTCCATTGCGGGCTATGCCCTGTGGACCCGCCGCTATATGGTGGATGAGCTGACCCGTGATTACATCAAACTTGCCAAGATCAAGGGCCTGAACACCCGGGAGATCATGGTGGGTCATGTGATGCGCAACGCTATGGTGCCCATGGTGCAGTACATTCCGGCTGCACTGCTGGAGACCATTGGCGGCTCGCTGCTGGTGGAGCGCTTCTTCTCGGTGCCGGGCATGGGCCCGCTGCTGACGGACGCAATCAACCGTTATGATACCAACGTGGTCCAGACTCTGGTCATCCTCTATGCGACCATTGGCATCCTGGGCGTGTTCCTGGGTGACCTGGCCATGATGATGGTTGACCCGCGTATTACTCTGGTAGGGAAGGAGGAGGCCCGCTGATGGCGAAAGCATCTGATTTTGAGGGGAAGAACCCCGACGAGCTGTTTTACTTTGTAGACTACTCGCCTGAGGAAGCTGAGCGCATCGGCTACTCCAACTATTCGTACTGGGGATCTGTGCTCCAGAACTTTTTGAAGCGGAAGATGGCTGTGTTCTGCGCCATCCTGTTTGTTGGCCTGGTGACGTTCTCCTTTGTGGCACTGTCGATCGCTAAATACGACTATGCCACCCTGGAGGTGAACAACGCCCTCAAGTTTACAAAGCCCAATGCAGAGTACTGGTTTGGTACCGATAACATTGGCCGCGACTACTGGTTTGCCGCCCAGACTTCGATCCGCATGGCGCTGATCGTGGCTGTGGGCGAAAGCGTCTTGGGCATCGTGATCGGCCTGGTGTGGGGCTATGTCCGCAAGCTGGACCGCTTCTTCACCGAGCTGTACAACCTGATCTACAACATCCCGATCATTATCTATATGACCCTGATCGCGCTGTTGGTCGGCCGCAGCTTCTGGATCATGGTGGTCTCTCTGGTGGCTACCCACTGGCTGAACATGGCCCGCCGTGTCCGCAACATGGTGTTTATGTACCGTGACCGGGAGTACAACCTGGCATCCCGGTGCCTGGGCACCCCGCTGTGGCGCGTGCTGACCAAAAACATCCTGCCCTATCTGGTGTCGGTCATCATTCTGGGCATGGCCCTGTCCATCCCGGCCACCATCTCCCTGGAGAGCACCCTCTCCTACCTGGGCATCGGTCTGGACAGCCGCACCCCCTCTCTGGGTGTGCTGCTGCGTGACGCACGGCTGTTCTTCCTGGACTACCCCTATCTGCTGATCTTCCCGGCAGTGATCGTGTCCATCATCTCGATTTCGTTCTATATCATGGGCAACGCGTTCTCGGATGCGGCTGACCCGCGCAATCACGTTTAAGATGGGAGAGAAGACCACCAAATGGATAAAAAACCAATCATCTCTGCCAAGGACGTGGAGATCACCTTTAGCCTGCGCGGCAAAAAGCTGAAAGCTATCCGCAAGTGCTCGCTGGATCTGTACGAGGGCGAGACCCTCGCCATCGTAGGCGAGTCCGGCTCCGGTAAGAGCGTGTTCACCAAAACCTTCGTGGGCATGCTGGACGCCAACGGTAAGATCACCGGCGGCTCCATCATGTACGACGGTGAGGATGTAGCGAAGTACAAGGAGAAGGACTGGCTCAAGATCCGCGGCAAAAAGATCGCGATGGTCATGCAGGACCCGATGACCAGCCTGAACCCCCTGAAGAAGGTGGGCAAGCAGATCCAGGAGAGCATCGAGCATCACCAGGGTCTCAAGGGCGCAGAAGCCAAAAAGGCTGCCATCGAGATGCTGGCCAAGGTTGGCATCCCTGACCCCGAGCGCCGCTACGACCAGTACCCCCATGAGTTCTCCGGCGGCATGAAGCAGCGGGTGATGATCGCTATCGCCCTTGCCTGCCATCCGCAGGTGCTGATCTGTGACGAGCCCACCACCGCACTGGATGTGACCATCCAGGCCCAGATCCTGCAGCTGATCCGTGATCTGCAGAAGGAGCTGGATATGTCGGTCATCTACATCACCCACGACCTGGGTGTTGTGGCAAACGTGGCCGACCGCGTGGCTGTTATGTACGCTGGTCAGATCGTGGAGTACGGCACCGTGGAGGAGATCTTCTATGACTCCTGGCACCCCTATACCTGGGCGCTGCTGCAGGCTCTGCCGCAGCTGGGCGTCAAGGGCGAGGAGCTGCCCAGCATCGACGGTACCCCCCCGAACCTGTTCAACGAGATCCAGGGCGACGCTTTTGCCCCGCGCAACAAGCATGCACTGGCCATCGACTTTGTGCAGGAGCCGCCGTTCTTCCCCGTGTCGGAGACCCATGCGGCCAAGACCTGGTATCTGGACCCCCGGGCGCCCAAGATCGAGCGTCCGCACTCGATCCAGAACCTGCGGGCCAAAATGGAAAAGATGGGAGGTGCGCGCTGAATGGCTGAACGTGAAAAGCTGATCGAACTGAAGGACCTTCAGATCACCTTTGGCAGCGGCAAGCGTAAATTCGTGGCCGTGGACCATGTCAATTTTGACATCTACAAGGGCGAGACCTTCTCTCTGGTAGGCGAGTCCGGCTCTGGCAAGACCACCATTGGCCGTGCCATCTGCCGCATCAACCCCACTTCCGGCGGCGAGATCCTGTTCAAGGGTCAGCGCATCAACGGCAAGATCTCCAAGGAGCTGGATAAAGAGGTCATCCGCAAGTGCCAGATGATCTTCCAGGACCCGATGGCCTCGCTGAACGAGCGCGCCAAGGTGGAATACATCGTGGCAGAGGGCCTTTTGAACCATCACCTCTACAAGGACCAGAATGACCTGCATGAAAAGGTCATGAACGCCCTGCACGAGGTCGGCCTGCTGCCGGAGTTTGCTTCCCGCTTCCCCCACGAGTTCTCGGGCGGACAGCGGCAGCGCATCGGTATTGCACGCGCCCTGGTCATGCAGCCGGAATTTATTGTGGCAGACGAGCCCATCTCGGCGCTGGATGTGTCCATCCGCGCTCAGGTGCTGAACCTGCTCAATAACATGAAGAAGTCCCGTGGCCTGACCTACCTGTTCATTGCCCACGATCTGTCTGTGGTGCGTTTTATCTCCGACCGCATTGCTGTCATCAGCAAGGGCCGTATCGTAGAGCTGGCAGAGGCAGAGGAGCTGTTCCTCCACCCGCTGCACCCCTACACCAAGGCTCTGCTGAGCGCTGTGCCCATCCCGGACCCCAGCCTGGAAAAGGAGAAAAAACTCCTGGTCTACGATCCTTCGATCCATGACTATTCCACCGATAAGCCCGTTTGGGAAGAGATCGCCAACGGACACTTCGTCTATGGCAACCAGAAGGAGCTGGAGGGTTACCGCAAGGAGTACGAATCCAAGCGCTGATCCCAATACTTCGGTTGTTTTTCTGCATCTGCCCCGTCGCAGCACCCGCTGCGGCGGGGTTTTTGCGTTTTGCGGCAGATTCTGTTTTTTTTGTGGGTAAAATAGCGGATATGCGTTTGTTTTTGCGGCATACCAAACCTTGGAATTGACAAAAAGGCTGAGAAATACTATACTTGTTGCAACGTAATGCGTATAGGGGCGTGCTATGGGGCAGGCCCATAGCTTTGCAGGGTTCACAGGCCGCGGTCGCATTGAACAGATGGACTGGAGAGGGCCGGGCACGGGGAGGATATCTCCGCCGGAGCTGCTGTCTATGCAGGGCGAAGCCGGTGCTTTTGATCAAAAGCCCGGAACAAAAAATTCTATACGATAGCACACAAAGGGATCGGGCCGCTCCGGCGGTGCATCCCATCAACATGGCGCAGGTTCTGCCTGGTGGGCGAGCCTGGGCCTTACAGTCAATTTTGGAGGTACCGAATGGCACAGTTAAAAGAACAGAAAGAACAGCGCCCCGCCGCCGCAGCTGCGGCTGAAGCAGGGGAGAAGCGGCCCCGTCCCCGCCGTCCGCACAGCCAGCGCCGTCCCCGCCGGGCACCGCAGCCCAAGGAGGGCAATGCGCCCCAGATCCATATCTACCCCTTGGGCGGCCTGGGCGAAGTGGGCAAAAATATGACCGTTTACGAGTGCTGCGGTGATATGATCATTGTGGACTGCGGCCTGGTATTCCCGGACAGCGATATGTTCGGCGTGGACCTGGTGATCCCGGATTTCAGCTTTGTGCTGCAAAATAAGGATAAGATCAAGGGCCTGCTGATCACCCACGGCCACGAGGATCACATTGGCAGCATCCCCTATCTGCTGCAGCAGATGGACCTGCCCATCTACGGCACCCGGCTGACCTGCGGCCTGATCCGCAATAAGCTGGAGGAGTTCGGCCTGGCAGGGCGCACAAAGTTTGTGGAGATCCTGCCCCGCAAAAAGGTCAAACTGGGCTGCTTCACGGTGGAGCCCATCCACGTCAACCACTCCATCCCGGATGCAGTGGCGTTTGCCATTGACAGCCCCGCCGGTGTTGTGATCCAGACCGGTGACTTTAAGATCGATTACACCCCCCTGGCCTGCGGCCCTACGGATCTGTCCACTCTGTCTGAGTACGGACAGAAGGGGGTCTTGGCCCTGCTCAGCGACTCGACCAATGCCGAGCGCGCCGGTTTTACGGCTACGGAGCAGAAGGTGGCCGCCGGTGTGCGCAACCTGTTTGCACGGGCGCGGAACAAGCGCATCATTATCGCTACCTTTGCCTCCAATATCTACCGTGTGCAGCAGATCATCGATCTGGCGGTAGAGGATGGCCGCAAGGTGGCATTCAGCGGCCGCAGCATGGTCAACAATACCGCCATGGCCCAGGAGCTGGGCTATATGCATATCCCAGAGGGGACTCTGATCAGCGTGGACGAGCTGGGCCAGTACCCGCCGGAGCAGGTGGTGCTGATCACCACCGGCAGCCAGGGCGAGCCGCTGAGCGCTTTGTCCCGCATGGCATCCTGCAGCCACCGTCAGGTGCGGGTAGGCCCGGGAGATTTTATCATCATCTCCGCCAACCCCATCCCCGGCAATGAAAAGAGCGTGACCAAGATCGTCAACGGCCTGCTGCTGCTGGGCGCTGAGGTGATCTACGAGAGCATGTACGATGTCCATGTTTCCGGCCATGCCTGCCAGGAGGAGCAGAAGCTGATGCTCACCCTGACCAAGCCGCAGTATTTCCTGCCGGTACACGGCGAGTATAAGCAGCTGAAAAAACACGCCCTGACGGCGGCCAGCCTGGGCATCCCCACCAGCAATATCCTGATCGCGGAGAACGGCTCCAACGTAGTGCTCTCCCGCGATGAGCTGAAGCTGGGCGAGCCGGTAACGGCCGGCGCTGTGATGGTGGACGGCCTGGGCGTGGGCGACGTGGGCAACGTGGTCCTGCGGGACCGCAAGCACCTGTCGGAGGATGGCCTGGTGATCATTGTGGCCACTGTGGACAGCAAGACAGGCAAGGTCCTGGCCGGGCCGGACCTGGTCAGCCGGGGCTTTGTCTATGTGCGGGAGAACGAGGGCCTGATGGATGGTGCCCAGAGCATTGTGGAAAATGCCCTGAGCCGCTGTGTGGAAGAGCATGTGCGGGATTGGAACAGCGTCAAGACCCGGGTGCGAGAGGCGCTGAGCAGCTATATCTACCGCCGCACCAAGCGCAGCCCCATGATCCTCCCGATCCTGATGGAGGTCTGAGCCGGGCTGTATGACGGCCAAAAAGGCTGCGGTCATTGGAAAAAGCGTGTGCCCTGGGGGCAGGGCCGCAGTCCTTGGGGGAGGATGAATCTATGAAACAAAAACCCAGATGGACCCTGGAAATGTTTACTGCCGGTCTGGCAGTGCTGTGCCTGCTGTTGGCAGCGGCGGTTTTGGCTGCGCAGTCTGCGGTATGGCCGGTGCTGCTGGGGCTGGTGGTGCTGTGGGCCCTGGGCTTTGTGGTCTTCCGTCACCATCTGCGCCGCTGGGTGGCGCGCTGGATGTGCGGCGGCAAGTTTGAAAAATCCAAGCTCCGGTTCAGTCTGGAGCCGTTGTCCCAGCCGGCGGCACTGCTGTCCGGGGACTCGATCTTGTGGTACAACGACCAGTTCCGTGCGCGGCTGCTGGGCGGCGGCGATCTGCTGATCAGCCGGGTGAACAAGGTCCTGCCGGGACTGGAACTGCAGCTCTGCCGCACGCCGGAGGGGCAGCTGCTGACTTTGGGCGGGTGCATCTGGGCGGTGCACAGCTCTACCGTGCCGGGCGGCGCCGAGAGCATGAGCCTTTTGATCTTTAACGAGGAGACTGCGCTGCGCCGGGTGGAGGCGGAGTATAAGGCCAGCCGCCCGGGCTGCCTGATCTTCTCGGTGGATGGATACGATGATGTGTTTGGCGATATGCTGGACAGCGAGCGTGCCCGCCTGCTGGAAGGCATCAACCGCACCCTGGAGGATATGATCGGCCGCGGCACCGGCTTCTTGCGCCGCATCGGCACCGGGCGGTATATTGCTGTGGTGGAGGAGCGCAATCTGGAGCAGTACGCCCAAAAAGGCTATGATGTGCTGGACAAGATCCGTGCGCTGAACCCCAGCGTCAACCTCTCCATGTCCATTGGCGTAGGCCGCGGGGCCAAGACCCTGCGGGAAGCCCAGGATATGGCGGTGCAGGCTCTGGATATGGCCCAGGGCCGCGGCGGTGACCAGGCGGCGGAGATGACCCCGGATGGCTTTACCTTCTATGGCGGCGTCAGCCACGGCGTGGAAAAACGCAGCAAGGTGCGCAGCCGCTTGGTGGCCGATCAGCTGGTTGCGCTGATCAAAGAGGCGGATCATGTGGTCATCATGGGTCACCGGATGAGTGATCTGGATGCCATTGGCGCTGCGGAGGGCGTGCTGCGCATCTGCAAGATCTGCGATGTGCCGGCAGTGATCGCTGTGCGGCGGGACGCTACACTGGCATCCAGTCTGATCGATGCTTTGGCGGAAGCCGGGCAGGAAGATGACTTTATCGACCCCAAGGGGGCGCTGCCCATCATCTCCAAGCGTACCCTGTGCGTCGTGGTGGATACATACCAGACGGGCCTGGTGGAAAGCAAGGAGATCTTGGAGAAGTGCGGCAAGATCGCCGTGATCGACCACCACCGCAAGGGGGTGGGCTTTATCGAAAACGCAGTCCTGGTCTGCCACGAGCCCTATTCTTCCTCCACCAGCGAGCTGGTCACCGAGCTGCTGCAGTATGTAGGCACCCGAGAGGATAAACCCAACCGGGTGGAGGCCGAGGGCCTGCTCTCCGGCATCATGCTGGATACCCGGGACTTTACCCTGCATACCGGCGTGCGCACATTTGAGGCGGCGGCGGCGCTGCGCCGGTATGGTGCGGAGACCGAGCGGGTGCGTCAGCTGTTTGACGTGACCCAGAGTGAATACAATGCCAAGGCGGCTTTGGTGGCAGCGGCGCAGATGTACGAAAAATGTGCGATCTCCATGAGCGGTGAGCTGCCCTCGGAAGCACGGGTGGCGATCCCCCAGGCGGCCAACGACCTGCTGACCATCCAGGGGGTAGAGGCCAGCTTTGTGGCGGTGCAGGTGGGCAGCGGGGTCAATATCTCTGCCCGCAGCCTGGGCGCCGTGAATGTACAGCTTATTATGGAGAGCCTGGGCGGCGGCGGTCACCAGACCATGGCGGCAGCA
>OHGH01001005.1_pt1 | contig 11407 bp, 10 predicted proteins | sample 1567801 | NCBI WGS metagenome assembly OHGH01 (sample SAMEA3879519, study PRJEB24766) | human gut metagenome | biome: human-associated habitat; feature: feces | place: USA | collected 1985/1987
TTATTTTTTGTCTTAAGTAATTGATATGGCATAGCATATTCTAACGAAAGCATATACTCTAATGCTTTTCTATCTTCATCGGTCATAATAGACTTTATAATCATTTTTACTCCATCCTTTCCTTAAATATGTTGAGAGATTCCTATTCAAAAAGGAATCCCCCAATCGTTAATTATACTTATATATTATGCTCCTACAAAACCTGCCAAAGCGGATGAACTAAGAATCTGAAATGCATGAATGATTCCCTACATTACTGCTGTTCCAGTCTTTCCATCTTCATCCAATTTTACCCAAGCCTTATGTCCACCAAACATCGCATTTAAATATTTTTGTGCTGCTTTTACATTCTGATTACTCATATTTACTACCTCCTAATTCTTGAAAATAAGCGTTTTTTACACTTGATATCTTACAAAGTAAAGTGAAACAACTCTGTCGCATACATCTGTATAGATCTTTCCTGATATTACAGTTCACGATAAATGTAATTCGAAAACGCATTGCAACATGCATCTATTCTTACCTCTGTAATATTTAATTATTACCCATGTAAGAATTAAAGTCAATATCTTTTTTTAGAAATTGACAATTACCCAAATAACATCTATAATGTTTTTATTACACCTGTAAGATTTAAGGAGGAATTTGAAATGAGCGATTTACCACAAATTTCCGAAGCTGAATTTGAAGTTATGAAAATCGTATGGAAATATGCACCTATCAGCACCAATGATATAACTGATAAATTATTACAGACTACGAGCTGGAGTCCAAAAACAATACAAACTCTAATTAAACGTCTAGTGAACAAGGGCGTTCTGACTTATGAAAAACAAAGTCGGGTGTTTGTTTACACTCCAGTTGTGAAAGAAAGGGAATACATCGGTCAGGAAAGTAACTCTTTTCTAGAACGATACTACGATGGAGACATCACTGCCATGCTGTCTGCATATATAGAAAATGACAGACTGTCCGAAACGGAAATAGACACTCTCCGCTCTCTTCTTTCCAAGAGGTCAAAAAAAGGAGGCAATTAACATGGCTGATTTTATGATACGCTTTTTAATATGCAATGTATTTATCAGCGGTATCATCGGAATTCTTTTGATAGCCAAGCGGATATTCAAAGGCAACCTATCCAGCCGGATGCAGTATAATCTGTGGTTCCTGCTACTTGGATTGTTGGTAGTTCCTTTTATACCGTTCCGTTTAATTGGGTTTCCGCAAATCCTCTCGTGGCTCAGTAGCCTGAAAAGTTATCCTACTTCTGGCACCAGAACCGCCATAGGAGAAGCTGTGGGGAACAATCCAGCCGGAAATGCAGACTGGATGAATGACTTTGCCCTTTCGGTAAATAGTGAGACTCCATCTAGCATCGGATACATACTATTTGGAATATGGCTTGTAGGCATCCTTGCAATGATTATATTGGTAATCAAATCCTCTATCCGCTTACAGAACTTGAAAAAATCTGCACTTCCTCTTCAGAACCCGGAAGTCCGAAAACTATATCATCGATGTATGAAAGAAATAGGAATTAACAGAAATATCCATGTTTACAGTACTGCATTTTTGAAATCTCCGATTATTGTGGGGCTTTTAAAACCTTGTATTTATCTGCCGATTCATCTCATCTCAGATTATAACGAATCGGACATGCGATACATGCTGTTACACGAGCTACAGCACTATAAGCACAAAGATGCTATTGCCAACTATCTAATGAACTTTGCCGGAGTAATATATTGGTTCAATCCTCTTGTCTGGTATGCTCTGAAAGAAATGCGTAATGACAGAGAGGTTGCCTGTGACACCTCTGTTTTAAAGATGCTTGAGGAGGATGATTATGCAGATTATGGTAATACACTGATCAATTTTGCGGAAAAGATTTCACTTACTCCATTTCCGTTTGCCGCCGGTCTTGGTGGAAACATGAAGCAGATGAAACGGAGAATTATCAATATTGCTTCTTACGAAAAGCCAACATTTATGAAAAAGCTAAAAGGCATGACTGCATTCGTATTGACTACTATTCTTCTCCTTGGATTCGCACCTTTTATTTCTACATACGCAGCAGATGGAAGCCACTACCAATGGGATTCCTCTTCTGAGAATATTTCCTATGTAGACCTCTCCACATACTTCGGAGAATACGAAGGCAGCTTTGTTTTATACGATTTGGAAAACGATGCATGGAGTATACATGACATGGAGCATGCCACCTTACGGGTTGCTCCAAACTCCACCTACAAGATATACGATGCTTTGTTCGGATTGGAAGAAGGCGTCATTACACCGGAAAATTCGTTCATTGCATGGAATGGAGAAACCTATCCATTTGAAGCATGGAACGCAGATCAGACCTTACAGTCTGCAATGAACTCCTCTGTGAATTGGTATTTTCAAGCAGTAGATGAACAGCTTGGAACCTCTGACGTTTACAACTATGTTCAAGAAATCGGATATGGTAACGAAAACATGAGTGGCGATTTCTCCTCTTATTGGATGGAATCCTCCTTGGAAATCTCTCCAATAGAACAGGTCGAACTTTTAACCAAGCTGCAGAATAACAGTTTCGGCTTCGCCCCTGAAAATATCAATGCAGTAAAAGATGCCATCTGCCTTTCAGCTTCCGATGCCGGAACATTCTACGGAAAGACCGGAACTGGCCGTGTGAATGGACAGGATGTAAACGGATGGTTCATCGGTTATATCGAAACAGCAGATAATACATACTTTTTTGCCACCAACATTAGTGCAGATAGCGATGCTACCGGAGGCAACGCAACTGAAATAACCATGTCTATCTTATCAGACATGAATATCTAGAAATAAAACATAATAAAATCGGGTAAAGGTCATAGTCAGTCGTACAATCTTTTACCCGATTTTTGTGTTTTAACACTATTCGTATCTTTTATTTCTTATTGTAAATCACCTTCACTTGTACTTAATCCCTCATACATCCATGTCTTTCCATTGTCGTTAGATGTAAATCTCAAGCCCTCGTAACTGCTGTATTCTGCCTTGATGATTACAGTCAATTGTCCATCGGATACTTGTGGCATCTCTGCGTAATCATAATCTGCGATTGTGTATCCTAGTTCATCAGCAATATCCGGCAGTTCCGTAACCTCTTCCATTGGAAATTCCATCTGTGTAAAAGTAACTCCGCCATCTGATGTCACATATAAAGTTGAGGCATCCTGTGAAACGCCTGTCATACCAATCACACCAAGATTTTCATCGTAAAATTCTATTCCCAGTGCCACGCCAATCTTGTTGTTAAACGGATTGGCATTTATCACATTCCATGTTTCACCACCATCTGATGACTTTTCCAATTCATAATAACGGCTTCCTGCTGCCGCATCAGTAACTACTAATCTCCATCCAATTTCTTTATTCTCAGACAGCCAGTAATATACAGAACCGTTGGAATTATCTACATACCAGGATTCTGTTTCTTTAGCATCATCAATAGTCTGCTCTTCCTCCCTGTCGATGATAGTTTCTAATGGAATCACTTCCGGTTCCATAAAATAACGTACCGGAGTCACCTCAGATTCACTTGGAATATGAAGCGAGACTTCATATCCATAAATAGCTCCACCATTCAGTTCCGAATAAATGGCATTGTCTGTGTTGTCCACTCCGTCACCATCCACATCACCTTGAAGATATACAAATCCTTCCATTGTGTTAAATTCCCGCTTGCCATAATAGAGAATTTCATAATCGTCTGCATATCCTTCCACAGCCCAGTTATTTACTCTTGTTTTGTAATCAGCGTTTTTCAAAATTTCAAGTATCGGCTGTAATCTCATGCCATCATCGTAAGATTTGCTCGAAACTCCATTAATACACACAGTCATTTTTGAATCTGCATCCACATCATAGTCAATAAGGAATGTATTTTCGTCACCATTTTCATATCTTCCATACATATAAGTATAAATACTCTGAATTTCACCATCTTTGTCAAAGGAAAGCTGGAACTTATTTTGAACATAAAGTTCATCCGGTAAATCCAACTCTGTCTCAATGTCTTCCAAGATTCCTTCTACACCTGTCTCAAAGAAGTTGGTATGAGTAAGTTCAATTTTCTTTTGGTTACGCCATTCGTCAATCTTCCATGACAATGCACCATTATAAGGGATTGCCGAATAAATAATCCTGCCTCCAAACAAAATAGTCAGGGCAACAACTACAATACATTTCCCCCAGAACAGTTTACCTTTTTCAATTTTTTCTTCTTTTCTACTGCTAACAATTCCAAAAATGATTGTTGCTATAAGAACAACACCAAAAATCAATATTGGAATCAAGTCCACTTTCGTCCCACCGTATTGACATAGATTTGAAATGCGAATCATCAGCACAGCATATATAGCAATTTCAATAAAACCACATATATTAGAAATTTTCTTCATAATTTGTCTCCATCTCGTTTTTAGTGTCCACGCATATCCAATTCATCCAATAGAGAATTTTCACTTCCCCAAGAATATACAATGTAATAACCCCTGTCCTTTATTTCTTCCGCAAATTGTAGTGTCCCGTGATCAATCCCCTCAATGGACTGCCCTTCCTGAATTTTCACCAAACATTCCCACTCATTACTTCTGTACCCTGAATAGTAAGCATCCAATTCTTCCAAAGACAAATCACTTCGAATTAAAATTGCTCCGAAATACTGCATTCCATTTCCGTTACCTGTCAGCTTCCCTGCCCGTGATATTGACTCTATCAATTCCGTTTTCTCTGGCAGTGGTGTTTCACATAATTTCTTTTCCACTTTATAAGCTGTGTGATTATTTATAAGTGGAATTGCAATAACACCACCTATCAATACAACTGCTGTCAACATTCCAACTAATTTTAATTTCTTCATGTATCCTCCTTTCTTTTCCTACATCTGTAAGATTCCCATAGAGCACCACTATTATCAAATCATTCTTTAATCCGGTATTGATAATCGGGTGTCTGCAAAATTCCGTCATTTAGGATTTTATTCCCCAAATACTGAAAACTGCCATCCTCTGCAAACCTTACCGTAAGTTCATGGGTTATGACTGCATCATCGCAAATAACCGTATCGCATACCGCCTCCACCGTTAACGTGACCGTCCCATCTCCATTTTCTTTGATATCGACCACCTCCGGCAAAGAAGTTCCAAAAAAGGTAGGTGCGTAATTAAAGCACCCCAGTCGTTCCCAATAGTATGTCCGATTTTCCTCATCAAAGGCTGCATAATCCTGTATCTGCTCTGCTGTTATCGGAAGATATTCCATAATCAGACTTTCAAATTCTTCTTTTGGAATACCATTTGGATAATCTTCAGAATTAAACTTTTCCTGATATTTCATTGCATACAGATATTCATACATCCCATTATAATCCAGTTCTTCCATATGCTCTGTATCCCAATTAGAACATAAGATGTTATTTCCCTGATACCCCAGACCACGCACGCATTTTTCAGACATTTCACGCTGTTCCTCTGTCATTGGCTTTACTCTGATCAGACAACTCCCATCCACCATCTCCGTTACTTCCGGATACTCTGGTACACATAGTTCATAACAAAACCACCCTTTACCCGTATATTTCCACTCTTTGATTCTAGTGTAAGAAATGTATGATGTTCCTGGTGTATTATTATCATTCCAAACGCCCCTTGCACTTACAACATACATATCTGTTCCATCAAAAATGAATTTCAATCTGCCTATACCACAATCATCATGTATTTCGTAAATTACTACAGAGCCACTTTTTCCAACCATGCAATCCTCAAGGAAACTATCTACACTTTCAAAATTTCCCATATTAGAATACAAAACCAATGTAGCAACCGAGCATCCTGTTTCCATTATTTTCCTCTGCATTTTAAAAATTGTTTCATCTTCCAAAACAACATTAGAAGCTGCTCCTTTATCTGCATCTCCATAAATGTCAGAAATAAGTTCCATCATTTCTATACAGTCATTTTCAGCTTCCACCGCTTCCTGTTCGTCCACTGGAAGATCGTAGCCCTTTTTCCACTGTTCTGCTGCCTCTTCCTCTGCACTTTTTGTTTCCTTCGTGGAAGATACCTCTTCTGTTTCTTCCTCAAGAGTTTCGCTTGTAATACAATCTTCCTTCCCACAGGCACACACGCAACACCCAATCAGAAATACCATAATCAGTAAAAAACTTTTTTTCTTTAATACCATAAAATTATCCTTTCCTTCGAAATCACCTTTGCTGTGATTTTGCTATTGGCGGCAATTCCAATTCTATTTGCTCTATAGAATTAGAAAGATACCTGAAAGTTCCGTCTTCAAACGGCTGAACTACAACCGTATTTCTAAAAGCGAGGTCAGAATTATAATCCGGCCATACACCATCTACGATAAGTGTGAGCGTTCCATCCGCATTTTCCGTATAATCTACTACTTCTCCAAAAGGTGGATACTGGCTGGCATAAATCATCTCATATTCATAGCTGTTGCTGTCTTTATCATATCCACAATGTTCTCGCAACTGTTCTACAGATACCGGAAAATAGGTAGTCATTATCCTCTCATATTCTTCTGCTGGAATTTTCCAATTTTCTGTTTTCAAATTTTCTCCAGTATAAATCCGATAGATATCTTCATACATACAAGGCATAAGAATATCCTCTACATTACTTCTGTCCCAGTTTGTGACAAGCACATTATAATTCACATAGCTTAGTCCTGATATGTATTCTTGCGTCAATTTCCGGCAGTCTTCCGGAAGCGGCTCTATTCTCCAATACTGTCTCAAACTTGCATGTGCAATCACATATTCAAATGCGTAGATAAAATACCCTTTTTCTGTAAGTTTAATTTCTGTCACATTACTTACCGAAGTTCCCTGTATCTCCGGTATACCGCCTTCTTTCCACCGGATTCCTATGTAATAGGTCTGTAACTCACCTTTTCGATAGATAAAAGTAAATGCTCCAATCAGTCCATCCCGCTGCACTTCGAATATGGTAACCATTGAATCCTTCCCATTCAGATAATCTGAGTAAAACATTTCTATCTTTTCAGGGTTCTGCATATTAGTATCTTCTTCAACACTTACCAAACCGGCCGCTCCTAACTGCTCCACAACCGTTTTCCGTTGTTCGCTTGTAAATTCACTAACACCGGAGGAATAATTCGCAGCATCTTTAATTATCACATTTTTATAGATTTCTTTAACCGATTCTGCTGCCGACAAAACTGTACTTTGTAGATGCTGCTTTTCCTCATCAGAAATAAGACAATCACTGGCTTGCGGAATAAGCCAATATGCTGAATCTATAGAAGTTTCCGTATCACTTTCTTCTTCCGTTATCGTTTCACTGTCTTTGATTTCAACCGGAGGCTCCCACACTTCTTCTGCCGCCTTCTGTTCTTCCGTGTGCTGCTTTCCACAACAAAGCACTCCTGCTATTACCGCAATTAGCAACATCAAAATCGGAAATCCCCATTTCTTCAACAGCCAATTTACATCTTCCATCATTCGCCTCCATACAGTTCTTCCCATTCCTCTGCTGTCAAACGGGGTGTGTGCCATGTTTCCTCACTATTATCCTCGGAAGGTATGATCCGATTGGATACATATTGTACCCCGTCATCCTCCAAAGGACGAACCACAACCTCGTGGGTATATACTTTGGAATTTCCCGAATATGGAAATACCACATTAGCAGTAAGTGTAATTGTTCCATCACTGTTCTCCGTATACCCGATTACTTCTGAATATGGGTATTCCGGGTACTCTACTTCTTCAAAACCCCTCGGCTTGTATTCATAGGTCGAATCCTCCGAATAATAGACCGTTTTTGATTGCAGCGTTTCACTATCAATATTGAAATATTTCATAATAACACTTTCAAATTCCTCTTTGGGAATCCGATAAACTGCACCGACTGACAAATTGTCATCCGCGACATAAGGAAAATACTGACCATTCACTTTTGGATAAAGAATGTCATACATATCATAGAAATTCAAATCACCAAAATCTTCTTCACTCCAATCCACAATGAACATATTATTCCGTTCAAAGCTGATAAAGTTGAGATATTTCCGGCTCAGTTCCCTATATGTTTCATCCAATGGCTGTACTCGTAATGCGGTATGCTCTTCTACTCCACTCAATGTAAGAATGTACAATTCTTCTGAAAACCAGACACCGGAAAACATCAGGTAACCCTCTTCTGTATAATTCCAATACTCCGCCTGATAGCTTCCAGTAACTTCTCTTTGCAATCCCCCGTCTTCATACTTGTAATAGCTTCTGACCATATCTACATTTCCGTCTTTTGTATGCAAATCATATTTTACAAATCCGCCCAAATAACTGATTTCAAGAATTGTTAATTCTGCTTCTTCCTGTGCATCCACTTTTTTGCAAAATTCCAATACCTGCTCCGCTTCCGTCATATTCACTTGATTTCTGTTGTCAACAGCCGGATATCCATTTTCTCCAAGACGATTTACAATACCTCGAATTGTTTCCAAATCAGCCATCTTATTATCCTTTGCTGCCTTTTCATAAAGATCTATGCAGATGTTTATAATTTCTTTTTCATTCTCCTGTTCTTCTTCTGAAACGTCCTGAACATCAACTACTGTTTCCGAAACTGTATCTTCTTCCGGGGGTGTATCGCTACACCCCGAAATACTAAATATCAGTACAAAACTAATGACTGCTAAACCACTCTTCCAGAACCAGGCTGTCTTTCTTAACAACATATCCGCTTCCTCCTCTTCCTTTCACATCTTCTACCATGCTGATAATCAATATAGGACATTCTATATCTTTCTCTGCTGTGTAAATAGCAAACCATCCTAATTCCGTACCGGACGTATCCTCTTTTGATGCCTTGATTTCTGCTGTTCCTGTTTTTCCTGCCAATACAATGTCATCTCGATGGGCTGCATATCCGGTTCCAGTAGAATCATTCACAACTTTCTTTGTTCCTTCTAACACCCGGCTTGCTGTCTCATTAGAAAATGCTCCTGGAATCCAATACTCAATTTCCGCTTCATTCTGATATACCAGATAAGGCTTTATAATATTTCCCTCATTACAGAAAGCAGAATAGATACATGCCATGTGTAATGGATTCACCAAAATCTGCCCTTGACCGTAACCACTGTCAGCTAACTGTATTTCCGTTTCAATGCCATCTGTATTGGAAAACTGCGACTCTGCCATCTTAATCTCAAATGGCAGTTCCTCATTAAAACCAAGTCCAGTCAAAGAACTCTCCATCTCCTCGGAACCAATCTTTAATGCTGCTTTTGCAAAATAGATATTGTCAGAATAAATCAGGGCATTCTCTAAAATAACTGGCTCATACGCATGAAGTGTTGTTACATAATAAGACCCCCACGATGCATCCTTTTGCCAGCTTAATCCTACGTTCCCGTAATCTTCTGTTGGATTGATTGCTCCTGATTGTAAACCAATCGCAGCTATAATTGGTTTGAAGGTAGATCCCGGACACCATACTTGACGAAAACGATTATACATAGGTTTATCTTCATCTTCGTTAAGTGCAGTCCACTGCTCACTGGAAAGTCCCATAATAAAATCGTTATTATCATAGGATGGAGTGCTGACCAAAGCCAATATCTCTCCGCTATACGGATTCATAGCAATCGAGCAACTTTTATCTTCCTTAAACTGCTCATATAAAGAACTCTGCAAATTAGCATCTATCGTCAGCTTAATATTATGACCATCCTGTACTAAAATATAAGCAAGTTCTTCTTTCTCTTTACCTTCCGAATTTACAATGTAAACTCGGCAACCGTTTTTCCCTTTCAGTTCTTTCTCAAACAGACCTTCCATTCCACTTTTGCCAATTACACTATTGGCTGTATATCCTTCTCCTGCATGTTCCTCTAAATCTTCTGCTGTAACGCTTTGAACATATCCCACCAAATGTGCAGCCGTTTCCCCTAATGGATATTCACGCACTTCAACATCAGATATCATCACTCCGGGAATCTCCAGCAATGTTTCATGTCTTTCATTTTCTTTCAGTACCTTTTGGTCCGGTTTATACTTCATTAATTCGATTTTTTCAACCTTCGGTATTATTTTAATTGGTACAAAAGAATCATCCTTTACCCACTTCGCGGACAGTTTCTTTTCTATCACTTCTGGTGCAATTTCCAATAGTTCTGCAATCTTTGCAATAGCTTCCTCTTTGTTTTCCAACTTTCCCGGAACGATTCCAACAGAAGATGCTGTACCTTTTCCTGCAAGGACACGTCCGTTCCTATCCAGAATTTCTCCTCGTTCTGCCTGTGTAGTGGAAACTCTTACTTTATCTGCAGAAGTCAGATTAGGAAAAATCATGGAATCATCCCAAACCAACTTGTATCCGTCTTCGCCCTTTAGGAAAAGTGCTTCATTCTCGAAGCTGATAGTTCCTGCAACTGTATCGAAAGCAGTCTGGTAGGTTACCGACATTTGCTCCTCATCATATGCAATAATCTGGACAGCCATATTCCGGGCTTCTATACCTTCATAAATAGCTGAATTTCGAGTTACAAATTTCTCCTGACTGACATTTCCCGATGCCTCAATATGTAGCATCGCATACATTTCTTCATACTCCTGTTTTGGAATATGATCCATGTACTCCACCAAAAGTTCTTCCGGTGTCCTCCACGCATTTTTCTTTGTTGCTATCATTCCTGCCACACATACTGCAGAAATTACCGCAGCTATTCCTATAGCAGCACTCGCAATCCATAGGAGCCTGCTTCTTGTTTTCTTTCGCTTGTTTCTGCTTTTTCTTTTCTTCATATTAACCTCCATTCATTTTGCTTTGCTGATATGGTCATATTCTATTTTCAATGTACATCTCTGTTCTTAAATATTACGTTTGTAATATTTGAGAGCAAAAAAACTTTCTTATTTAACGTCTAATCTCTGTTTCGTATTTCTCCTCCTCATTTATTACATATGTAAGATTTCAAAGTAAAAAAATTTCACATTGAAGTCTGTAGCACTTGTGTAAATATTACATCAGTAAGATTTAGAAGTCAAGTTATCTTTATATAAAAAGGCTTCTGCCAGGAAGTATCATACATTTTCACAAAAGTGATACCTTTTAGCAAAAGCCTATTATTCAGCAGAATTTTAAAACACCCCACTGCTTCAATATTCAAATTGGTATAAAAATAAGGACTAAATTAGGAATAACCCCTTGATTTTACTGGGTTTCATCTAACTTGGTCCTATTATAACTCAAACACCATTTTCCCAGCGTGATACTGCCTGCCTTGTAACCATAATTTTATCTGCCAGCTCGTCCTGTGACATTCCTCTTTCAGTACGAAGTTTCAAAATAATATTTTTCGTTTCCATAGTCGTCAC
>OHGH01001009.1_pt1 | contig 11372 bp, 9 predicted proteins | sample 1567801 | NCBI WGS metagenome assembly OHGH01 (sample SAMEA3879519, study PRJEB24766) | human gut metagenome | biome: human-associated habitat; feature: feces | place: USA | collected 1985/1987
GCGGGGCGAGCCTGCGCTGCTGGACGGCAAAGCCGCTGTGGAGCTGCTGGGCTACGCCGATGCTCCCGGTCTGGGGGGCACGCTGGTGTATCTGTCGGCGGAAAACCTCTCGGCCCATACCCTGCCGGTGGCACCCAGCTACCTGCAGGGCCGCGCCATCCAGACCCAGGAGGAGCTGTACCACACCGGCAGCGGACTGTCTGTCTGCTGCGACGGTCAGCCGGTACCGTGCGGCAGCTTTGCCGCCCCGCTGTACAATGAGAACGCCGCGGATGCCTCTCTGTTCACCCTGAATCTGGCCGCCGGACGGGGGGCCATGATCCATTGTTTCTGCAAAACGTCGGACGACTGGCAGCAGCTGGAGCTGCGGTATCAGCCCGCCTTTGCCGCCGGGCAGTCGGTGTGCTTTGCGGTGCGCCGCGGAGAGGATGCCGCCGCTCTGGGTCCGGTGCCCGCCAGCCCTGCCGAGCTGGCCACCCTGGTGGACCTGTAAGCCTGCACATCCAATACAGTAAAAAACAGCGGAGGAATTTGGCTGCCTCCGAATAAGAAACCATTGCCCGCCGACTGACGATTTTGTGCAATTGCTGTGTCAAAGCAGCTTGCCAGCCAGCAAGGATGCCTGCGCTGCTTTTCCTTGCACTAGCCCAAAATCGCCGGGCGGCGGGTGCGTAGCAGTTCTGGCCCGGAGATTTGTGCCCAGAGTGCCCTGGAAAGGGCGCGTGGAATACTGGATGTATTTCCAAGCCCTTTACAGGGTGCTATGGGGCAAATCTCTCAGCCAGAACCAATGTTTTCTTGTCCGGAGGCAGCCTTCCCTCCGCTGTTTTTTTGCGCATTTTATAGCAGACTCTCCCCTGCCTGATCGGTAACAGCCACCTCCCGGCCGGTGACGCTGGACACCAGGGCGATATAGCTGCTGCCCGGAGCCAGCGCCAGCGCTTTGCCATCCTCATCGTAGAGCGCCAGGGTCGATTTTGCCCCCTGCCGCCAGGTGATATGCCATAACCGCCCGGCACGCAGCAGCACGCCGCCGCCCATGCTCAGGTCATATTCCAGGGTATGGCCGTCCTCCCGCAAAGAGGAGGCCGTATACAGCACCAGCAGGTTATCAAAGGACACCTGCACGCCGGTGTTGGCGTCCCGCTGGGGGATGCCGCTGCCCCGCTCCATCCGGTAAAGCTGCGAAGCTTCGTCGTATCGGAACGCGGTGGCGCTGCCGGGGCTGAACTGCACCCGCATCTCCACCGCCCCTTCTGCGGACGGCGCAGGCAGACGCCCGCTCTCCGCAAAGGGCAGAAATGCCGGCAGCTGCAGCCGCCCCTCGGTGTCGGTCTCGGTGGTCTTGCCCGCCGTGATCCCGGTAGTCAGGCCCAGACGGGCAGCTGCTGCTTCCAGCTCGGTGCTGGAGGTATACCACGCCGGGGCATTGCTCCACTTCTGTCCGGTATGAAACGCCAGCCGCCCCACCTCCGCCGCATCGATGGGTTCCAGATTGTAGTAGTCAAAATAATTGCGGGTATAGCGGCTGCCGCCCCGCTGCACGGCCAGGGCCTGCTGGCCCGCCAGCAGCTGCCAGTACAGATCCTGCCCATCTGCCACCGGCCCCACCTGGGGCACCTGCTCTATAGAGGGGTAGACCAGGCACAGCCGGGTCGGGGTATCCTGCACGGTCAGCGCTTCCAGCACCACCGAGGCAGTGCTGATCCCGCACTGGAGACCCGCCGCAGGGTCGTTGGCTATGGACACAGCTACGACCCGCTGCCCCGGGGCCGCAGGCTGCTCCCCGGTCAAGGGGTCCTGCGGCGTCACCGTGCTGCGGGAGGGCGCTGCCGTACAGCCGCACAGCAGCGCTGCGCACAGCCCGCAGCAGGCCGCAGCTCGGATCCAAAACTGTCTTGTCATCTTATCTCCTTCGGTGGGACGGGCTTACTGCCAGGCAAAACCAGCCCGCTCGTCCTCATCTACGATCGCCAGATAGCTTTTGCCCCGGTTGAAGCAAAGCTGAGTGCCATCCTCTGCACACAGATACAGCGGATGCTGGGGGGAGGCTTTCTGCCAGTAACCGGTCTGCACCCGTCCGCGGGTGAACAGCAGCGCCTCGCCGCCCTGGATATACTGCACCTGCTGCACATCCCCAGCATCCCCAGGATAGGGCGCAATGGGGGCAAAGCAGACCGCCAGGTTATCAAACCCCAGCTGCTGGCCGGTAAGCTCGTCCACCGTGTGCTGCCAGGCAGAGGCCGCCGGGCTGTACATGCTCATTTTGTACTGCCGGGTCTGCGGGTCATAGTGGAACTGGGTCTTGTAGCGCTCCTTGGCTGCGTGGGTGATCTCCACCTGCTGGGCTTCCGGCATCCCTTCCAGGGTGTTTTCGGCCCCGGTGCGGTAATCCGCAAAGCGGAAGAAGGTCTCCTCATACGGGTAGCTCAGCCCCATGCCCGCCTGCTTTGCCGAGGAGCGGATCTCCTTGCCGGAGGTGAACTCGGTATGCTCATAGGCCACCTCGCCGCCACGGGGGTCCCGATGGGCGGTCAGCGGGTGGACCGGCGTGCCAAAATAGCCCTTGCCGCCCAGGTTCAGGCCCGCATAGTCGTATACGCTGACAAACTTGGTGCAGGCTTCGCTCTCTCCATCGTGGCAGTACAGGGCCTGCCAGGGCATCAGCAGCTGCAAAAACTGGTCCCGGCCGGAGCGCACCGGCCCCACCTCCGGGATGGCGTCCACGTCGTGGTAGACTGCGCACAGCCGGGTGATGCCCCCTTCCACCCGGCTCTCGATCAGCAGATCGGCGGCCCCAATGCCCCGCTGCGGACGGGCATTCTGGCGGCGGGAGTTGCAGATGTTGTTGACCATGACCCCCACGATCCGCCCATCGGTGCGGCGGGCCTCACCGGTCAGCGGGTCGGCGTTGTAAGGGGGCAGCGCAGGCTGCACCGGGGCGGGTGCCTCCGGCGCTCCGGGCTGCGCCGGTGTGCCCGGCACGGATGCAGAGGGGAACAGCCCCTCCAGCCAGGACAAAAATCCCTCGCCCTGCCCGGCACAGCCCATCAGAGCCATGGTGGTAGCGCCCAAACCGGATAGCCGAAGCATCAGCCGACGCGAAATCTTCATGGAAAAAGACCTCCTCTATATCCCATCGCAGCCCTGGCAGAAAAGACCGGCAGGCGCTGCTGTAAGAAAATGCAAATGATCCTAGGTTGATTGTAGCGGTTTACACAAGATTTGTAAAGGGGGTTTTCCCCCCGCAGGCGCTGCCCGGCGAAAAACCGAGGTTTTCTCCGCTTATTCGAGAAAAATCTCCCCTGCATTTTGCACCCGCTGCCGTGTCCCCGCCGCCGCTGCCGCCTGCTTCTGGCCTGCCGGCAGCGCAAATGCGCACTTTTTTATCCATAGGGCTTGCTTTTTCCGCAGAAATATGGTATGATATTCCGGCAGTATCGTTATACTGTTCATGAGCGCTCGTAGCTCAGTCGGTAGAGCATCTGACTTTTAATCAGAGGGCCTGGGATTCGAGTTCCCACGAGCGCACCAAAAACCCACGAAAGACCGCAAGGTTTTTCGTGGGTTTTTCTTTGCAGCAAAAAACGCACAGGGAGGCCGGGCGCTCTCCTGTGCGTTTTGTTATTTTCAGCACCAGCTTACAGGGTCTCGCACTCTGCGCAGGCGGGTGTGAGCTGGTACACCTGGTCAAACTGGGCTTTACGCTGCTCGCTGAGGTGGTGGCTGATAAGGATCAGGGTCAGGTCCGGGTTGGACAGCAGGCTCTTTTCCACGATATCGGCATTTTTCTGGTCCAGGGCGCTGGTGCCCTCATCCACCAGCAGGATGCTGCGGTCATGGATCAGCGCACGGGCAATGGCCACACGCTGTTTCTGTCCGCCGGAAAGGGCGCTGCCCTCCTCCCCCACCGGGGTATCCAGCCCCTGGGGCATCTGGGCCAGATCCCCTGCCAGGGCGCTGTCCCGCAGGGCTTTTTCCAGCTGTTCCTCGGTAAATGTCTCGCCCAGGGTGATATTCTCCCGGATGGTGGTATTGAACAGGAACACGTCCTGCTCGATGTAGCTCATCTGCTGCTGCAGCTGCTCAGGGGTAAACGCCCGCACATCCTGCCCATCATAACGCACGGTACCCCGATACTCCGGCAGCCAGCCCAGCAGGATCTTCAGCAGCGTGCTCTTGCCGCAGCCCGAAGGGCCGGTAAGGGCATATTTGCCGCCTTTTTTGAACTGCGCATCCATATGGACCAGGACGGGCTTCTTTTCGTCATAACAAAACGATACATCCTCCACCGTGATTCCCTGCTGCAGGGCGGGCAGACGGGACTCCAGCTGAGACACCTCGCCTGTATGGACGGTGATCTTATCAAAATAGGGCTTACTGGCAGAGAAGGAGACCGCCAGTTTTGCCGCTTGATTGAGACCATTGTAGACCGCTGCGCAAATATTGCCTGCCCCCATAAAAGTGGCCAGCGGGATGCTTCCGTTCAAAATCAATACACCCATTATAGCTGTAATCGCCATCTGGCAAACTGCACTAACATAAGACAGGCCATTGCCGATGCAGTCTGTATTGACGTTTAGTTTGTAGTTTGCCTGTTCGATCCTGTCGCTGGCTTCATCCACCCCCTTGAAAAAGCGGTCGTCCTTGCCAAAAAATCGAAGCACATCGTACCCGGACAGCAGATCCTTTATTCTGCTGATGCCCTTTGCCTGGTCAGCTGCACAGGCAGCGCCCAGTTTTTCCAGATGCTTGCCAAAAAAGCGAGGTGCAAGCATCATAATCACCGCAACGACCACCGATGCCACCAGCAATGTCCAATGGATCGTCGCCAAGGCGATCAGACCGAACAGAACCTGTGCAGCAGCACCCAGGATCAGGAAGAATGGCGTCCAGCTCATCTGTTCGATCTTACTGATATCGTTTGTAAACTGGGAAAGATACGCACCAGACTCCTGCTTATGATACTCCTGATGACTTTTGCTCAGCAGACTGGCAGCCATATCCCGACGGAGTGCGTTATTCATCTGACGGACCGCCCGCCCCTGACAGATCGTTTCTCCAATCAATGCCAGGATCACAGCCAGCCAGGTCAGCAAAAGAAGAAGAATTTGAAGAGCAAAGCCCCTCACATCTCCATCCAGCAGCCCTTGTGCGACCCTGATCTGCACCAGACTGGTGTAAACCTGCAAACCATAGGCCAGGATCATAAAGACCGAAGCTGCGGCCACTGCGGGCCAATATCGTTTCAAATAATGCGTCATACTCCCACCTCATCCGTCATTTGTACGCCTGTCCTATAAACGGCGCAGATATTTTATATAATCTGCTGATAAGCATAGCACACCATCTCCCAAATCAACATATCGTTTTATGTTAGTTGCTTGATTGCGCACACTCTGCTTTTTTGTAATAACAGAGTTTATTTCCATCAATGATCTCAGACTTTTTGCACCGCATATTCATACAGGATAATACATTCTGACAACTGCGACATTCCGGCTTCAGGTCTGAAATATTCCATCGGCGTTTCATCTCCGTGTTAATGACCACACCTCGTTCAGGATCGACCCAGCCCAACTGATTTTTAGGATGATCAAGAGCCACCGTGCACTTTCCAATCCTTCCATCCGCCCGGAACACAACACTATGCGGATAGGAAGCGTAACATACTTGGGAGAACAGACCGGTCTGATGATTTTGACACGGCATCCCGATTTTATCCAAATAAGAAACATGTTTTGCAATCAGTGTATCCGCTGTATCTTGATACAGAAGCGATAGAGTATGAACCGTCTCCCCGCCCCAGTCACCCACTGCACGGACAAGAATATCAAACCTCTTGTCTTGGCCGAACAGCCGATGCAGATGGTCATACCAGGTATAGTCCTCGTCGCCCGCAAGAATATTGTGGCGCAGTGTGATGTGGAAAGGATATTCTTCGGGAGAAAGTTTGGAGAGTTCCATCAAATTCTCTATTATTGTCTGCAAAGTTCCTTTTCCAGACACATGGGGACGGGTCTTGTCATGATCCCACCCATCAAGTGTAATTTGGTAGCTGGTAATACCCGCCTGGTAGAACTGACGGAACAGTTTTTCATCCAGCAGATAACCATTGGTGGTCATATTGGCAGCATACTGGAAGTCACACTGTTTTTGTAAACTTTGAACGAGTTCAGACACTTCCAGCACAGTGTCTTTGCATAGGGTAGGTTCCCCGCCAAACCATGCAAGCACAACCTGTTTATAGTGCGGCGCCTGTGCTGCAATATACTCTTTGATCCGGTCCAGCGTATCACGGGTCATACCGCCCCTATTGTGATCCTCATAACAGTATGGACAGCGAAAATTGCAGCCCTCTGTCGGCATCAATGTCACCATAAAGATATCATCCAGAACAGATTTCGCTTTATTCAGCTCTCTATCAATTTCCTCTTCATTCAGAAGAAGATCTTGTTCATGCAAAAAGTTTGTCAGTGGTGTGTTTAATTCTGTACAACCACCGCGGTAAACAATCGTTTCAAACTCTTTCTGCAATGCAAAATCGGTCAGCCTTACTGTATTACGGTATAGCCCCGATGTAATATAAATTGCTCCTTTCTTTACTTCATAGGTTACATAACCAGGCACCGTGTACATATGCGACCTCTTTCCTTTATGTAAAAGCCTTTTGGGCCGATTTTCTAAAGTAAAGGCCCGGAAAACCGGGCCTTTACTTTTTTGAGCACTCTTTCAATATCAGTGGCAAATACCATTGATAGTGATATTGATGCTGTCCACCTGATTATCCAGGGGCTTCTTGCATGCAACGACCTCCATTTTTGTACACCTCGTTTCATTTTATATTCAGTTCAGGTCTTTGCCGTGTCCCTTGCTGTGACTATATTGTAGCACCGGCCACCCACCAGCAACATATCGCCCTGTGTTTCTAAAAAATAACACAAAACGACGGGCGGATGCTGGCGAAGAGTTCCAAAATATGCTATACTATTTGCACAAGTTCATATAAAAGGAGCGTTGTCTATGCAAAATTTCTTTTTAGGAGATTACATCAAGCAGAAGCGGCTGGATCTGGGTCTGACCCAGGAGCAGCTCTGCGATGGCATCTGTGAGCCCATGACCCTCTCCCGGCTGGAAAACGGCAAGCAGACCCCCAGCCGCAACCGGATCAACGCCCTTTTGCAGCGGATGGGCCTGCCGGATGACCGCTATTTTGCCTTGCTGAGCAAAAATGAACTGGAAATGGAAGCGCTCCAAAAAGAGATCGTCGCCTGCAATGTGACCGAGCGGGTAGCCGAAGGCTTTGAGAAACTGGCCCAGTTTGAAGCTCTGGCAGCCCCAGATGACCAGATCGCACAGCAATTTGCCCTGCGTTCCAGAGTACTGCTGGGGCGGTTGGAGGGACGCTATACGCCGATGGAACAGATCACGCTGCTGATGCAGGCCATCCGGCTGACTGTACCCCGCTTTGATTTGGAAAATATAGAAAGTTTCCTTTATACAAAAGACGAAATCACAATTATCAACCAGATCGGGCTCGCATACTCGGATGATGGACAAAACAAAAAAGCAGCTGAAATTTACTATCAGCTGCTTCGATATGTGCGCAAGCATTTTAAAGAAACCATAACATCTATTGGAATGTTGCCTTTAGTTCTCTATAATTATGCTCGGGTTTTAGACCTATGCGGACGCTATGAGGAAGGCGCTGCACTCGCCAAAGAAGGGCAGGACGCTTGTATTCAGTATGGACACTATCGATTTTTGCCCAACTGCCTTGAAATTGAAGCGGAGTGCCGACATTTTATGGGCGATGAGGAAACCAGCAAAGAATTGTACTATCAATCGTACTATCTCTGTAAAATTATTAAATATAATGTCGGATTGGATGTTATAAAACAAGAAGCAAAAGAGTATTTGAATATCCAATTTGAAGATTAATCCATATCGCCAATTCCCGGCATAGCTTCATACGGCTGTACCTCCGGTCCATCCGGTTTTTCTGGCTGCTCCGGGTCGGTCACGCCGGGCAGCGGCACGGGCAGCGGCTCCGGCTCTGCGGCAAAGCAGGGGGCGGCCAACAGGCTGCACGCCAGCACCGCCGAGGCCAAAAATGCAAAGATACGCTTCATATCGTTCCATCCTTTCGTTTTTTATTGATTTGCGACAACGAAAGGATACCACGACAAAGCAACACAGACCATATCGGCCTGTGTTCTTTTTTTCTAACACAAAACGACGGGTAGGCCGGTTTTCCCCGCTGCACTGCGCAAAAAATCCCCCGCCGGGAAAGACCCGGTGGGGGGAAGGATCATTCAGAACAGATCATTCTGCTTCTCAGCCCTTTGCCTGGAGCAGAGCGTTTACCACAGCCTGCTTCAGGGCGTTGCTGGTGATGGTAGCACCGGACAGGCCGTCCACGCCGTTGATGGCCTCCTCGCTGTCCAGGCCAATGAACTGCTCGGGCAGCTGCTTGACGGCAGGCACACCGATGCCGGGGGTCTCGTTCTGGTGCAGCACTTCCACATCTGCGATCTTGTCGCCGTCCATGGTCACACGCACCACGATCTCATCGTCCATGCCGTTGGCCTTGCCGATGTACTGGTTTGCGCCAGCCTCGTACTCGGCTTCCGGTGCGGACAGATCGTCGATATCGCCCAGCTGGGTGGGGTTGGACTCCACAGCTTCCAGCTTATAGACCGGCAGCGCCTGCTTAGCGGCAGCGGCGTTCTTACCAGCGATGCGGCCAAAGATGATGCACTCGGCAATGTTGGTGCCGCCCTGGTACATGCAGACGGTCATGCCGCCGCACTCGCCTGCACCGTACAGGTGGGGAATGGGGTTGCCCTGGGTGTCCAGCACCTCGGCGTTCTGGTTGCGCTTGGGGCCGCCCTGGGTGTTCAGCAGGCCGGACACCACATACATGGCGTAGTACTTCTTGCCGTCAAACGGACGCATATACTGGGTGTCGCGGCCGCAGAGGATATCCTCGCCGTTTTTCGCAAAGCTGTTGAAGTTGCGGATGGTCTTTGCCAGGCGCTCCGGCTTGCAGCCGGTGCCCTTGGCCAGTGCTTCCACCGAGTCGTAGGCGGTCAGAGCATCCAGCTGCGCCTGCTCCAGCAGGCCAGCGGCCTCGATCTCGTCCTTCTGGGTCTGGTCCATGATGTACCAGACCTTCTCCGGGTAGGTGGGGTTCTCCCAGATGCCGTTCTCGTACAGGTGGCCGTGGCGGACGATCTCGCTCTCGTTCACAAAGCGGTCACCGTCGGTGCCCACCAGCATGGTAGCACCGGTGTTCAGTGCGTTCTGACCCAGGGTTGCAGGCTGTGCGCAGGGCACGCCTTCCTCCACGGGCCAGGTCACGCCGCCCAGGCCAAACAGGCCCTCGTAGCAATCCATATGCCACAGGTCTGCACCCACAGCCTGGGCCATCTTGATGCCGTCGCCGGTATTGAACTGGCCGCCGCGGGGTGCATAGTTGATGATGTTCAGGTACTGCTGCACCATGTCCTTGTTGCACTCAAAACCGCCGGTGCACAGGCAGACACCGTTCAGGGCGCGGACGTTCATCTCTTTGCCGTCCCGCTCCACCGTAACGCCCACGATGGTCTTCGTGACCGGGTCCTGGATCAGGCTCTTGGCCGGGGAGGAATACCACACGTCAATGGCGTCGCTGCGGTCCAGCACATTCTGCTTCAGGCTCTGGTACAAAAAGCTGTCGCTGACACCGGCATGGGTCGTCCACAGGCCCATCTTCTCGCTGCCGGGCATCTCCGGGTACTCCGGGCTCATAGCGCCCAGGTTGGTGGTGCCCACCTTGACGCCGGTCCAGTCAACGTACTCGTCCTTATTAAAGCCGAACTCGTCTGCCAGGATATCGGCCAGGTTCGCCACGCCCTCGCTCAGGGTGTCCACCATCTCCGGCTCCACATAGCGGCCGGCAGCCAGGGCATTGTAGTAGGTCTTGGCAGCCTCCTTATCGCCGTTGGCATAGGCAAACAGCTGGCCGCAGATCTTGGTGTTGCCGCCGGCCTTGCCTTCCTCGCACTTTTCCAGGATCACGACCTTAGCGCCGTTGTCCGCAGCGGTCTTAGCGGCCACCATACCGGAAGCGCCCATGCCCAGGACCACCACATCGTACTCCGAGTCCCAGCGGATGGTATCTGCAAAGGTCAGCTCCTTCTGGGGTGCGGCCGCTTCGCTGGAAGCTGCGCTGCTGGAGGCGGCCTCCGACCCGCCGCAGCCGGTCAGCAGGCCCAGGCCCAGGGCGCCGGCAGCGCCCAGAACAAAGCTTTTGCGAGAGATCTTTTCCATGATGCAGAGAACCTTCTTTCTTATTCATTCGTGGTTTATTTTTTAACAAACCTTCCTCATGGCCTATTATATCGTTAAAAACTTGTCTTTGCAATTCAAAGTGCTTATACTTATCATAAGCACAAACTTATAGGAGGCCCCGCCATGACCGATCGTCAGCTCATGGGTTTTTTGACCATCGTAGAGAAAAAGAGCTTCACCGCAGCGGCTGAAGCCATGTACATCTCCCAATCCGCTTTATCCCAGCAGATCCGCCACCTGGAGCGGCAGCTGGGTTTTGCCCTGTTCGACCGCAGCACACGCCAGCCCACCCTGACCGAGGCCGGGCGCAGCTTTTACGAGCGTGCGCGGGAGATCCAGCACCTGTATGACCGTGCTGTGGCCGAGGGCAAGCAGATCCAGCACCTCAGCCAGCAGCACATCAAACGCCTGGTCATCGGCTGCCTGGACGAGCAGTTTATCCTGATCTGGCAGGACCTGCTCACCACCGCCCTGCCGCTGGCACAGAGCTACGCCCCCTGCCCCGTCCGGTATTACAGCAAGGAGTCCCTGTATGCTGCGCTGCTGCGGGGCGAAGTGCAGATCGCCGCACTGCTGGAAAACGAGGATATCCGGCGGTTTGGGCTGGATTTTTTGCCCTTTGCCCAGGTAACGGAGCTGTGTATGCCCGCCGGGCTGCCCTTGGCCCCCGAGCTGCTGGCGCACTGGGCCAAGCACAAGGTCCACGCCGAGGATCTGCTGGGGATGCAGGTGGCCTTTCATAACCTGCCGGGAAGCTCGGTATACGAGGATGCGCTCCGTGCCCACCTGCAAAAGCGCCAGCTGGATTTTGTGGACCCCCAGGGGTTCCGCGCCGCTGGTTTCCGGGAGACGGTACTGCTGCTGCCCGCCGTACAGTACGGCGACCACGCCCCGGTATTTCCGCTGGACTGGCAGCAGGGGCCACTGCTGGGTTTTGTGACCGTGCAAGGGGCGGACCCCAAGGTCTTGGCCTATGCGGAATACATCCGGATGCACCTTATGCCCCGGGAGAACTTCTGGACGCCTCTGCGATAATA
>OHGH01001012.1_pt1 | contig 11353 bp, 8 predicted proteins | sample 1567801 | NCBI WGS metagenome assembly OHGH01 (sample SAMEA3879519, study PRJEB24766) | human gut metagenome | biome: human-associated habitat; feature: feces | place: USA | collected 1985/1987
TAGTAGAAACTCAGTGGGAATAGGCGCATGAGTTATAGAAGTATCTTAGTTTCATCGCCCCATACACCTAAGATACTTCGCCAATGAACTTAGGATACTTTCTCTATGAAACTAAGATACCTTGTTTAAAAGGTATGGATACAAAAAAGCGGTTGTCTGGCAAGATGCCAAGCAACCGCGGTATGGTTTGAAAAAATCAAATGTTCACCTTCCCGGTAAAATGGGGTGTTACTTATTTATTGTAACCCCATTTTGTTAACTCCGACTGACCGATAGCAGCGAGTGATCTCAAGCAGCTATCCAAAAAATGTCTAATAAAACTTTTCATAGCTCATTTTCTTTTTAATTAATAAATCTGTGCCTTTCGACACGTTCTAAATCTCACATAACTTTTGAAGTCCGAGTAACGAATGAATTGAAAACCTAAACCTTTAACCTTTTAACCTATTACTAACCTAATCCCGGACTTCTGATAACCTTAACCTAAACCTTCCTCTTTTTCATCGTGAGGTTTACCACATGCGGTAAACCCAAATTGTCCAAGGTTGAAACCCTAGCAAATCGATGTAACGTTTAAACAATCTCTTTACCATATTTGCTTTACAATTATGTTTTACGACACAAATATACGGCGTTATTCCATACGTGGTATGTTTTATAGCATGTTTTTTGCGGATTCCTATGTTTTCTTGATCTATGATAAAAAAAGCGGGAATCAGATTCATATAATGATAGTATTTGAACGTTTGGCATGTCTATTGTGTTACCATGCCATTGCGTTTCTATTTCTATTTGCTACATTTGCGGAGCTAAATGTAAGATAATGTAATATATATGAGTAGAAAAGAGGAGTACAAAGAGAAGAATCTATTGTATTTGGACGAGATCGCTTCGGAAGAGGGAATCCGGACATTACCGTGTGGTATATTATATAAGGTAATACAAGCGGGTACAGGCAAAGTCTCTCCTAATCGGGAAAGCGTCGTTTCCGTACATTATAAAGGAACGTTGATTAACGGAAGGGAATTTGATAACTCATGGAAACGGGGTTGCCCGGAAGCCTTTCGCTTGAACCAAGTGATTGAAGGCTGGCAATTGGCTCTTCAAGAAATGCGGGTAGGGGATAGATGGATAATCTATATCCCTTACAATTTTGGTTATGGTAATCGTGCCTCGGGTCCGATCCCTGCTTTCTCCACATTAATATTTGAGGTAGAGTTGTTGGGAATCGCCTAATTCCAATCATAGAATATATAATAATGTATCCGAAGGGAGTAAAAAAGAATAACCATGGGTTTAGCCATGGCTATTCTCTTTTTGCCTCATTAGAGGATTGGAAACTTTCTATTGTTTAGGCGTATCATCCGTCTTCTTTCCTTTATCCAGCCATTTCTCTTGGATGGTCTGCATCAGTTCATAGAAGTTAGGGATGAACATCGTGGCGAATATCGTATTGATAGCCATACCGAATACTACCGCCGCACCTAAGGATATACGGCTGGCCGCTCCCGCTCCGGTAGCGAAAAGCAAAGGCATGACACCCAATACAAAGGCGAACGAGGTCATCAGGATCGGACGTAAACGAACGTGTCCGGCTTCCAAGGCGGAATCCCGTATCGGATTACCTTCCTTTCGGAAATCCCGGGCGAACTCTACGATCAAGATACCATTCTTGGCGGACAAGGCGATCAATAAGATAATACCGATCTGGGTATATACGCTTACCGGAACCCCCATCACCCAGCAGCCGATAATAGCTCCCAACAAGGCGATCGGCAAACCCATGATAGCCGCCAACGGACTTGTCCAGCTCTCATATTGAGCCGAGAGAACCAAGAAAGCGACTAGCAACGCCATGGCGAAAATAATCACCGTCGTAGATCCTGCTTTCGTCTCTTGATAAGCGACCGAGGTCCATTCATATCCAAAATTATCACCTAATTGTTCCTGTATCAGCTCCTCCATCGCTAGGATCGCTTCTCCGGAGCTATATTTCGGGTTGGCGATACAAGTAATAGCCGCCGATGAATACATATTATATAGGTTGATCTGGTCTAATCCCAATTGCTCGTCTAATTCGATAAAAGAGGAGAAGGGTACCATCTCTCCTTTACTATTCGCCAGACTCAAACGGAGTACATCATCGATCACTTTCTGCGCCTCTCCGTTCGCCTCGATCTTAACTTGGTAAATACGTCCGAACTCCACGAAATCGTTCACGTACGCCGCTCCCATATAATAGCTGAGCGTGGAGAATACTTGATTCAACTGAAGACCGAGCATCTGCACCTTATCCCGGTCTATCTTCAGTAGATACTGCGGGGTATTGGCCTGATACATACAAGAAAGGTTCAGCAATTGCGGTTTCGAGCGGTAGCTGGCCAGCAATGTCTCCACGGCATGCTGCATCTCCGTAGGACCTAGGTTTTTACGATCCTCCAATTGCAGTTGCAAGCCGCCCGAAGCGCCCAACCCCGGGATAGCGGGCGGTACCATACCGAATACCTGCGCTTCTTGGATAGCCGATGCCTCCCGGTTGAAACGGTTGGTCACGGCTTCTGCCGTATGTTCCTTACCTTTACGTTCGTTCCAGTTCTTTAAGATCACGAAGAAGGTAGCCGTATTGGATTGCTCCCCTCCACCCATCACGGAGAATCCGCTAACGCTGATGAATGATTTCACCTCGGGGTATGTCTTTAGGATCTCGTCGATCTGCTTGGTGACCGCCTCCGTCCGGTTCAAGCTCGCCGCCGGGGGTAATTGGGATACGACTAGGAAATAGCCGTCATCCTCTTCGGGTATAAAGGTTGTCGGCCAACGCATAAACAAGATAACCGCTACCGCCGTGATGATACCGTAAACGATCATCGCCGCTCCCGGTCGTTTCAGCATCCGCTCCACGATCGAGTCGTACATCTTCTGAGTCTTTCCATATACCTTATTGAATCCTTTGAAGAGGAAGAATTTCGGTTCTTCGGTATTCTTCTCCAAGAAAAGGGCGCAAAGCGAGGGCGTAAGCGTAAGCGAGTTGAATCCGCTTAATACGGTAGCGGCGGCGATTGTCAAGGCGAATTGCTTATAGAGCTGCCCGGAGATACCGCTGATAAACGTTGTCGGGATAAATACTGCCAATAATACCAATACCACGCCCACGATAGGCCCTACGATCTCATCCATGGCCTTCGATACCGCCTCGTGGGCCGTATATTTCCCGGTATCGAGGAGCCGGGTGGAGTTCTCTACCACCACGATGGCGTCGTCTACCACCACCGCTATCGCCAGAATCAAGCCGAATAAGGTCAACGTATTAATGGAGAAGCCTAAAGCCGCCATGACCGCCAGTGTACCGATCAATGAGACCGGAATCGTAATGAACGGGATGACTACCGCCCGGAAATTCTGTAAGAATAAGAAGATAACCAAGACCACCAGCAAGGTTGTCTCCAAGAACGTGATAAGCACCTCATGGATGGAGGCGTCGATCACCTCGGTCGTATCCAAGGTCACTTTGTATTCCACGCCTTCGGGTAAGGAACTGCCTAATTCTTTCATCTTGGCCTTTACCACCTTCGATACATCCAAGGAGTTGGAGCCCGGCAACTGGTAGATCGCTATCGCAGCAGTCGGCTGTCCGCTTAATTTAGAGACCACGTTGTAAGAGGAGCTACCCAACTCTATGCGGGCGATATCCTTCAATCGCAGGATCTTGCCACCTTGCCCGGTCTTAAGGACAATATTGCCGAACTCATCCGGTGTCGTCAACCGTCCTTTCACGGTCAAGGTATATTGATAGGGGTTATCCGCCCGTAGAATCGGTTGGCCTACGTAACCGGCGGATACTTGGGCGTTTTGCGTGGATATGGCTTGATAGACCATGTCCGGCGTCAAGTTACGGATACGCATCGCCTCCGGGTCTAGCCAGATACGCATGCTATAGTTTCCGGCTCCCATCACCTGTACCGAGCCTACACCCGGCAGGCGGGTTAGCTGGTCTATCATATTTAAGGTGGCGTAATTACTTAAATACAACCCGTCGTAAATGGAATCCTTGGAACTTAGGGTAAGCATCATCACGATATTGGAGGATTGCTTGCGGGTGGTGATACCTTGTACGATCACGGGTTCCGGCAAGCTACTTTGGGCGATACTCACCCGGTTTTGCACCATGACGGTCGCCATGTCGATATCCGTTCCCACGGCGAAGGTGATCGTCAGGGAGTAAGCCCCCGAACTGGAGGAGTTTGAACTCATGTAAAGCATACCGTCCACGCCGTTTACCTGTTGCTCGATTGGTAAACCTACGGTCTGCGCTACGGTCTGTGCGTCCGCCCCGGGATAAACGGCGGATACCTGTACGGTAGGCGGCGTGATCTCCGGATACTGGGCGATCGGTAATATATTGAGGGTGACCAAACCCGCTACGACGATGATCAGAGCAAGTACCGTGGCGAATATCGGTCTGTTAATAAAGAACTTTACCATAGCTTGCTTATTTTATAGGTTTGATAGTCATGCCATCCCGTACCTTAAGCAGGGCGGAAGTGACATAGGAATCTTTGGGGCTGATACCGGCGGTCACTTGGCGAAGCGTATCGTCTACCAATTGGCCCACCTCGATAGGACGGTATCGTACGACATTGGAGTCGTTCACGATATAAAGGTACTTCCCTAATTGGTCGGTACCGATCGAGGCGTCGCGAACCAAGACCGCATTCGGCTGCTCGGCATACGGCAGGGTGATGGTGACGTATAAGCCGCTCTTCAATACATGCTTCGGGTTATCCAGATTGGCACGTACGTTCAGGGTACCGGTCGATAGGTCGATATTGGGGGATAGATAATCCAGCCGGCCCGTATACGCATTGCCGCCATCCTTGCCTATGCTGACGAGGATCTCGGTCGGAAGTTTCACGGTGCTATCGTTGCGGGCGGCTTCCAGCATCATCTTCATGAACTGGTTATCCTCGATATTGAAATTGGCGAACATCAAGTCGTCCTTGTATAAGGTGGCCAAGGTAACCGGCTGGACGGCTCCGTTGATGTAATTACCTATATCGTAGCTGGCCCGGGTAACCGCACCGTCGAAAGGCGCACGGATATAGCAATAGCTCAAGTTGGTCCGTGCGGTATTTAACTCCGCCTCGGCATTCTTCACGGCAGCCTCAGACTCCGATACGGTAGCCTCCGCTTGGATCACTTGTATCTGGCTTACGGCGCCGCTCTTAGCCGCCTCCTTCATACGCTCGTAGTTACTGCGTGCATATTCCAGCTGGGCTTTGGAGGTCTTTACGGAAGCCTCGGCTTGGGTGACGTTATCTTGATAGGTGTCCGGTTCGATCACGAAGATAAGATCGCCCTTCTTCACCCGGCTTCCGGCCTTGAGGTAAGAGGTACGCAAGTATCCGTTGACACGGGCTACCAAGTCTACTTTCAGTTGTGAACTAAGGTATCCGGGGTATTCTTTCGTCAAGGTAATGTCCCTCACGATCGGCGTGGATACGCTTATGGAGGGCACGGGCGTTTCCATCGGCTTGCTTTTCCCCTTGCAAGACGCCAGTAATAAGGCGGAGGCTCCGATAATCCCTATGTAAACAAATGTCTTCATATCTTTTGTCTTTAATGATTATTTATATTAATTGTTTGAGTGGGCTTTTGTTCGATCGGATCGAACGGCCTACATAGGATTCCATCCTCCACCCAACGACTGATAAAGCTGTATCAAGTTCAGTAGTGAGCTACCTTGAGCCTGTGTCAATTGGTTCTGGTAGGTGAGGAGGGAGCGTTGCGCGTCCAGTACGTTTTGGAAAGGCGTAAGGCCCTGCTTATAGAGGTCAAGGGAAAGATCCAAGGTCTGTTTTCCTTGGTTTACCACTTCCCGGAGGGCTACGATCTGCTTGATCGAGTTCTTGTACGAGCTCATGGCGTTATCCACTTCCTGTACGGAGGTAAGCACGGTCTGGTTGAATTGCCGGATCGACTCGTCCAACTGGGCTTTCGCCAACCGGGTAGCCTGTATCTTCTGGGTGCCTTGGAAGAAGTTCCACGTAAGGGTAGGGGCGATCTCATAGGTCAAGCTATTATGATTCGCCAGCTTGTCGAAGTCGTGGGAGGCGAAACCGATCGAACCTTTCACGAATACTTTCGGCCACCAATCGGACTTAGAGGCCCCGAGCGAGGCGGCAAGCGCATTGACCTGCCGTTCTGCCGCACGTACATCCGGACGGCGTAGCAACAGGTTTGCCGGTAGCCCTACACCGACCGGCTCGATATATTCCGGCAAGGAGGCCTCTGTCTCCATGATCTTTTGCAGATCGGAAGGGTACAGGCCTAGCAAGATCGCCAAGGAGTTCGCGTATTGGATGATACCGGCCTCCAGCATCGGTAGGGAGGCTTTCGTGCTGTAGTATACGGATTGCGCCTGCGCTACATCCAGTTTGGAGACTAGCCCGGTCTCATACCGTTTCTGGGTGATCTGTACGACGGTCTGTTGGGAGCGGCAGTTCTGTTGCGCTACCTTTACCTCTTGTTGCAGTTCCCTCATATTGATATAGGAGGAGGCTACTTGAGCGCAAAGGGAGACCATGGCGGCGTTGTATTCCTCTTTCGAGGCGGCGAAATTCTCTTTCTCCGCTTTCACCCGGTTCCGGATACTCCCGAATACGTCCACCTCCCAGTTCATATCTACGGTAGCGCTGGAATATTGGGTGATCGCCTTGGGTACCTGATTGATATTGCCGCTACTTTGTTGCCGTGTCCATCCGGCGGAAAGCTCTAGGGTGGGCGAGTAGCTTCCTTGTGCCGACCGCAGGTTGGCTTTCGCCATGGCGATCCTATCCATCGCCATTTGCACGGAATAGTTTTGTTTCACGGCTACTTCTATCAGCGAGTCCAGTAACGGGTCCTTAAAATTTCTCCACCAATTATCTTCTACGGGAAGTGTCTGCTGGAAATCACTCCCTTCCTCAGACCATGACCCGGGTAGGGCACGGTCTAAATACGTATGCTCTGTCTGCGCCATTACCCCGATCGGTACCAGCAAGCACAACAAAGCATAACATGTCAGGCGTAAATGTTTGTGCATAAATATATATGTTTAGATTTAGCTTTTAGCAAAACAGTTAAGGGTGGGAAATGTTTGTATCTTTGTCTATTTATATATCCTAAAAACTGAAACGTATGGAAAATGGCAAGATCGTTATTTATCGGACAGCCGATGGTGAGACTTCAATTGACGTGAAATTGGAGAATGATACAGTATGGCTTACGCAAGCGCAGATGGCGGAGCTTTTTCAAAAGGATCAATCGGTAATAGCTCGGCATATCAGAAATGTTTTTAAAGAAGGAGAACTTGAGGAAATGAGTAATATGCAAATTTTGCATAATACTTTTTCCAAATACAAGCCTACTGGGGTTTATAGTCTTGATGTCATTATCTCAGTCGGCTATCGTGTCAAGTCTAAGCGTGGTACGCAATTCCGTATCTGGGCGAATAAAATCCTAAAAGAATACCTTGTCAAAGGCTACGCTGTCAATAAACAACTGACCCAACAAAAATACGACGAACTGAAGCTGCTTGTACAAGTCCTCGGTCGTACAGTTAAGGGTCAGGAGGTTCTTTCCTCGGATGAAAGCCGTACGTTACTAGATGTAGTTGTAGACTATACCTATGCCTTAGATACACTGGATAAGTATGACTATCAGCAATTGGATATTCATTCGACGACAAATGAGCAACGGTTTAAGGCTACCTATGAAAATGCGATGTTGGCTATCCAAGGATTGAAAAGTAAATTTGGTGGAAGTAATTTATTCGGAAACGAGAAAGACGGCTCTTTCAAAAGCTCTATCGGACAGATTTACCAAACTTTTGGTGGGGAGGATCTTTATCCCTCGGTAGAGGAAAAAGCGGCTATGCTTCTTTATCTGGTTACAAAAAATCATTCGTTCAGCGATGGTAATAAGCGTATAGCCGCAACGCTTTTCTTGTGGTTTCTCGATAATAATGGAATCTTATATAATCCGGATGGGACGAAACGTATCGCTGATAATACATTGGTCGCTTTAACCTTGATGATAGCGGAAAGCCGGACGGAGGAAAAAGATATGATGGTGAAAGTCGTGGTGAATTTGATTAATAAGGAGAATTGGTGAAATAAAGGATTATTGTAAATAGTGATTGTATGGATATCTTATTGGTTATACTAGGCGTTATCTGTTTGTTGGTGGGATTGGCGGGGTGTTTTTTGCCGGTCTTGCCGGGGCCGCCGGTGGCGTATTTGGCTTTGTGGCTGCTGCATTTTACGGGTTATGCGGAATTTACGGTTACGGAGTTGGTCGTGTGGGGATTGCTGGTCGTGTTGGCACAGGCGATGGACTATGTTACGCCCATGCTGGGGACTAAGTATAGCGGAGGGTCCAAGTGGGGAAATTGGGGATGTGCCGTGGGAACGTGGCCGGCATATTCGTGTTTCCGCCTTGGGGGATCTTGCTGGGTCCATTCGTGGGGGCTTTCGTTGGAGAACTTTTGGGAGGCAAGGCGTCCGGAGATGCGTTGAAGGCTGGTTTCGGGGCGTTCGCTGGTTTTTTATTGAGTGTCGTGCTGAAAGTCGCTCTTTGCGGCTATTTTATTTATAGCTTTGTGAGAGGGATAATTAATTGAAGATGGTAGTTAATAAAGTAAGATATGTTTGAGAAAATTGTAGTGGTAGATTCTACCGGATTGAATACATGGGGAGTGGAGCGTTTGAAGGAGCTTGGAAAAGAGGTTGTTTTTTATACCGGCATTCCGGAAACGGATGAGGAGATTGTGAACCGGATCGGGGACGCAGATTGCGTACTCGTCTCTTATAATACACAGATCCGGAGGAACGTGATCGAGGCTTGCCCGAATATCAAATACATCGGGATGTGCTGTACCCTCTATAGCGAGTCTAGCGCGAATGTGGATATAGCCGCCGCACGTGAGCGGGGGATAACGGTCTTGGGTATCCGCGACTATGGCGATGAGGGAGTCGTGGAGTATGTCATTAGCGAGCTAGTCCGTCTGTTGCATGGTTTCGGCGGGAAACAATGGAAGCATAAGGCGTATGAGCTGGGCGGGCAAAAAGTAGGCATTGTGGGATTGGGTCGCACCGGGAGAATGATCGCTGACGCTCTTCGTTTTTTTGGGGCGGAGGTTTATTATTTCAGCCGTACCCGTAAGCCGGATGCCGAGGCCGCCGGTATCGCTTACCTGCCTTTGCGGGAGTTGCTGCCGGAGGTGGATATTTTATGTACTTGCTTGCCTCGTAATACGATTCTTCTGGGGGCGGGTGAGTTTCGTTTGTTCGGTAATCTGAAGATATTGATCAATACGTCGGTAGGGCCGACTTTCCGTGTCCCGGATTTACAACGTTGGCTTAGCGCCCATAAGCGGAATTTCTTCTTATGCGATGAGGTAGGTATTGGGAATTATGCGGATACCTTGACGCAGTTCGATAATGTCATATATACCCCGAAAGTCTCCGGCCACTCGGAGCAATGTATGGAGCGATTGTCGCAAAAGGTAATAGCGAATATCGAAAGCTATCAGAATTGATATATCCAGTTGTAGAGACGGGGCACGCCCTGTCTCTACAACTGGGGATAGTATTGATAGGGGATAAGTCCTATCAACCTTCTTTCTCGATCTGCTCCTGAACGATAGCGTCTACGACAGCTACGGTAGTCAGGTTCACGATATCACGGGTAGAGCTTTCTACGTCGGTGAAGTGGATCGGTTTGTTCAATCCCATCTGGATCGGGCCGATCGTCTCGGTGATACCCAGCGTATCCAATAGCTTATATGCGCTGTTGGCGGAGCTTAGGTTCGGGAAGATCAAGGTATTCACGTCTTGCCCTTTCAGCTTGTTGAACGGATACATATCGTCGCGCAGCTTCTTGTCGAGGGCGAAGTTTACTTGCATCTCTCCGTCTACTACCATGTCTGGGTATGTCTTATGCAAGAAGTCGATCGCCTCGTGCACCTTCAGCGGACTGCCCTGCTTGTCGGAACCGAAGTTCGAGTAAGACAACATCGCCATCACCGGCTCGTGAGCGAAGAACTTCACGGCGTCGTGCGTCAGGCGGGCGATATCGATCAATACCTCGGCCGACGGATGACGGTTGATCAACGTATCGGCCATAAAGAACGTACCCTTCTTGCACGTCAGGATGTTCAAGGCGCCGAAATGTTTGTAACTCGGGCGGATGCCGATGATCTGCTCCGCCATCTTGGTAACCTCCGAGTAGCGGCTGTATACACCCGTCACGAAAGCGTCGGCGTCGCCGGTAGCCACCATCATCATACCAAAGGCGTTACGGTCTACCATCTTCTCGCAAGCCTCCGAGTAGGTCACGCCCTCGCGCGCCTTCTTGTCGGTAAGGATACGGGCGTAGCGGTGGCGGCGTTCCGTCTCGCGGTCGTGGCGGAGGTTGACGATCTCGATACCGTCCAGACTGATATTCTCCTCGGCGGCGATCTTGGCCAGACGCTCCTCGTTACCCAGCAAGATCGGGAAACAGATACCTTCCGCTTTCGCCTCGGCGGCGGCTTTCAGCATATTCACGTGGTTCGCCTCGGCGAATACCACCCGTTTCGGGTTCGCTTTCGCCATATCGGTGAACGAGCGCAAGAGTTTATTATCGTACCCCATCATCTCACGCAAATGGTTGGCGTAGCCCTCCCAGTCGGTGATCGTCTTGCGAGACACGCCCGAGTCGATAGCGGCTTTCGCCACGGCGCAAGATACACGGGTCAGCAAGCGGGGATCGAGCGCTTTCGGAAGGATATAGTCGCGTCCGAAAGTGGTTCGTTTCAGCTTATAGGCGGCGTTCACCACGTCGGGGACAGGCTCCTTGGCAAGGTCGGCGATGGCGTAGACGGCGGCCCGCTTCATCTCCTCGTTGATCGCCTTGGCGTGCGTATCCAAGGCGCCGCGGAAGATATAAGGGAATCCCAGCACGTTGTTGATCTGGTTCGGATAGTCGGAACGTCCGGTAGCGAAGATGATATCGTCCCGCGAGGCCATAGCATCGGCGTAGGAGATCTCCGGGTTCGGGTTCGCCAAGGCGAATACGATCGGGTCGGCGTTCATGCTACGTACCATCTCCTTGGTCAATACGTTCGCCACGGAGAGGCCCAAGAATACGTCGGCTCCCACCACGGCCTCTTGCAAGGTCTTGATCGGACGGTCGGTAGCGAACTCCCGCTTGGCGGCGTTCAAGTCCGGGCGGCTGGTAGAGATGACGCCCTTGCTGTCGCACATGACGATATTCTCCTTGCGCGCTCCCAGCATCACGTACAGTTTCGTACATGAGATAGAGGCGGCTCCGG
>OHGH01001013.1_pt1 | contig 11347 bp, 6 predicted proteins | sample 1567801 | NCBI WGS metagenome assembly OHGH01 (sample SAMEA3879519, study PRJEB24766) | human gut metagenome | biome: human-associated habitat; feature: feces | place: USA | collected 1985/1987
GCATCGCTCTCTTTCTTTGAGAGGTGCATCAGCACTTTCAGTTGAAAAGCCGTAGTCGCTTTCTTCCACTTGCTGATACTTCCTCCCAGGATCGGATCGCCATCAAAATCTTTAGCTGTCGAAAACAGTTCATAAGCTGTTTCCAGATCGCTCAGAATAAAGTTCATCACTTCCTTCTGGGTATTGTACTTAGGACGTACCAACCCTAATTCGCCTTGCAAAGCTTCTTCATAAGGAAGATCTCCCATCTCCATCGACATATAAAATATCTTATAGGCCTTGATGAAATGTGCCAGTCCGTCGTATGCATTTACGTTATCATCCGAAACGGATTCGACCATCTTCTGGGCATTGATCAGGGTAGTATACCCGCCAAAACCGGAACGCCCGAAGACATTATACTGGTAATCTTCCATACTTTCACCCCATGCCATCTGCTTGGCAAGCAATTCGTCGTATATAAAGGATTTACTGGCACTGGAAGAGGTAATGTCCAGCAGTAATCCGGTTGCCAGCAATGAAGAGGTCACCTTAGTGGTTGCATCGGGATCTGTATTGATTTCATCGAACTTATCACAAGACGCCAACAAAGCGGTTGCCAGCAACAGCGATATGTATTTATTAATTCGTTTCATATTATTCTATCTTTTAAAAATCCAATTTTACATTAAAACCTAAATAACGGGTGGAAGGAGAGCTCAGGTTATCCGAGTCACTGTCGGGATCGGTAAAACGGAACTCTTTGGTCCAGACAAACAGGTTTTGTCCGACAAAAGCCAGTGTCAGCCCTTTCATATGAAGCTTGTCACAAACCGATTTAGGCATTTGATAGCTCAGTGAGAGGTCACGTAATTTAAAGAAAGTTTCATCAAATACATTCTGACGGGTGACAGTGCCTATATATGGATTGGTACTCTTCATATACGATTCGTAGGATACCTGTACATCATTCGGAGCAAACACACGGTTGTCATGGATGATTTTTCCATTCGAGTCATAATCTACACTTCCCGAAACTACTTTTACTCCACTGCCCACAAAGTTGGTCTTCTTGTTCACTACCTCGTCATACCGCCACTGGTTGTCCGAGTCGATATGTGCTCCCGAATTCCACATGGCCTGATTGGTCTTCGAATGTGCCATACCTCCCACTCGTCCGTCAAGTGTAAAAGAAAGAGTAAAGTTCTTATAGGTTACCGTATTGGTCCAGCCCCATATCCAATCGGGATATTCATAGCCGATAACCGACTGGTAGTCGCTCTGTTTGGGATAACCATTATAATTAACTAAATTTCCCTGTGAATCACGCTCCCAATCGTAAATACCGTACCAGTCCCAACGTTTCCCGACGGCTACCCAAGGTTTTTGTGTAGAATACACCGGGTCTATTTTGGTATAATACCAACGGTCACGCGACCAGTTGAAGGACGACTCCCATTTCAGGTCTCTCGTCCTGATAATATCGCCCGATAAAGTCAACTCTACTCCCCGTCCCACATATTCTTCATCGATATTGATCAATGTAGACGTAAATCCAGAAGAGTTACTGATACCTGCACTGCGGGTCAAGTTGTAATAGAGTTTATTATAATATGTAAAATCCAGTTTCAGGCGATTCTTAAACATGTGAATTGCCGTACCGATTTCATAAGAACGCGTGGCCGAGGGTTTCACCGCTACACCACGGATAGATGTCGGATAATATGCGTCACTCTTGGTCTGCGTCCATGCCCCTCTCACTTTCCAGAAGTCAATCACTTCGGGCATTGGGATGAACTGTGAAAGAACCACACTACCGGCTACAGAAGGATAGAAATAAGAACGTGTCTCCGACGGCAATGAAGAAGACCAGTCATTACGTCCTGTCACATCCAGAAACAGTGTACTTTTCCAGGAAACAGAGGCTTTGGCATATACACTGGTCACCAGTTTTTTGGTAATACCGCTGGTTGTCTTCACCGGATCAATCGATGACTTCAATGAATAATACCCCGGAATTTTCAAGCCATTCTGCGTTTCGCCCAGGATATTGTCACTCTTCCAATAATAAACGTTTCCACCAATAAAACCATCGACATTAAAATCACCGAATTTGTGATCGGCAGACAAGATCAGGTCATTGTTTAAGCTGTATCCTCCTAAACGTTGCAGCCCGTAATAACCTTGTTTATGCCAGCCACCTACGGCACTGACGGCATTCCGCCACTCTTTCTTCTGCGAGTATGAATCCAGACCCGAACGCAGCGACAGGTTCAACCAGGGAGTAAAATCATAGTTGGCAGAAAGATATCCGTTAATCAAATCGTAATCACTCGAACGGACAATTTCATTTGCTATGAAATAAGGGTTGTCATACCACTTGGTATCCATCCAGTTCTGCTGTTCGGCCTGCTTGATCCAGTAGTTCTTATAGTCGCGTATATCATATTCGGCACCCGACCACACCAACAGGTTATAAAGGAATCCGCTACCACCGTATCCGGCTCCCATGTCATTGGGATAAAAGCGCTTATTATAAGTCAATCCTCCGTCAAAAGAGAATTTCTTCCACTTCATATCACCCGACACCGAATAAGTGATCTTATTCAGTTTCTGGTTCGGATACTGTCCTTTATTATACACATGGGTCAATGAAGTGCGTACACTTCCATATTTACCTTTCTGAGAGACACTTACGTTGTTGTTTGTCACCATACTCAACTCCTGGAAGTTCTTCAGATTGTTTTTGCCTTTCGATACCAAAGGCATGTCTACCCATTCGTGCGTATACGGATCATACTGCAATGCCGTACGCCCGATGTCCAGCTTATCTCCCCATACATATCCTCCGGTAGAATAGGTACCCTGTGATCCGGAACTGTATGACGTTTGCACTTCCGGCTTTCTCAGATATCCGGCCGCAAACATCGTACTGCTATTCACAGTCACATTCAGTCCCTCTTCTTTTCCTTTTTTGGTAGTAATCATCACCGCACCGGCTCCTCCACGTGCACCATATAGGGCCGAAGCCGTAGCTCCTTTCAAGACATCGACCGACTCGATATCATCAGCAGCTATATCATTTAATCCTACGTTACCATAAGGCACTCCGTCGATAACCAGCAAAGGAGCAGATGCACGCAACGAAAGTGAAGGTGAAGTATTGAACTCCGTACTGTTTTTTACATTCAATCCGGCAATCTTACCGGTCAGCGATGTAGCTACATTCACGGTCTTGACAGCAGCCAGTTTGTCACCGTCTACCTTTTGCACGGCATAGCCCAGAGCTTTTTCCTCGCGCTTGATACCCAAGGCCGTCACCACAACTTCGTCGAGTTGTTTCGTATTTTCGGCCAACTGAACAGTAAGTGAGGTATTATTACCTACCGGAACTTCTTTAGTGATATATCCGATATATGAAATGATAATCGTACTCTTAGTTCCTACAGAAAGGCTGAAATTACCGTTGATGTCGGTAATCGTTCCGTTTCCGGTTTCTTTCTCCTTAATATTGGCTCCGATAACGGGCGACCCGGTTTCATCAGTCACCAGCCCCTTTATCTTTTTAGTGGTCTGCTGTTGTGCAGCGGTTGTTTCCAAAATCTGTTTTGGAGACAGGATTATGCTGTTCTCCAATATCTTATACCCGATATTCGTTCCGGCAAACAATTGGTTCAGAACCTGACTGATCTCTTTCTGGTTACTTTTGATTGTCACATTCCGGGAGATATCCACTTGCTTGTTGTTATAGAAGAAGTGAAACTCCGACTGCTTTTCTATTTCATCCAGCACTTTCTGAAGACTACTGTTGTTGACATTTAAAGTCACACGTACTGACTGGCTATAACCTTTAGCCGCAAATGCCATGCTGGCAAAGACAAACAACATTATTGCTGATAGTTTCATACACAAAGGTATTTTTTTCAAGAGCGAAAATGTATTCTGCCTCCCGAAAAATTGGAAGTTTAAGTAAATTGTCATAGATTTGTAGTGATTTTGATTTAAAAAATTCTATTTGCCGCACAGTTTGTCGCCAAACAAACTGACGGTGGACTTTCATACAGGTAGATACGCCAATATCTTCCTGTATGTTTTTTTGTTTTAGGGAGAGCGTGCTGTCATAGTAGTAATAAAAATGATTTTAAAGTTTCATACTCAAACGGTTAATATAATTCTATCTTTGTTTTTTCCTGTATTGCCTTGTGTGTGGCATCATACTCCAGATCAAGGTATTTATACTGTATTCCGGATGCATATCTGAAGTGTTCAAGGATCAACGGCAAATACTGCCTGCTGAACACACCGGTGAAAGAATTGGCATATAGTGTGGAATCTTTCACGATAAACTCTACATTAAACCTCTTGCTGAGTATCTTCAGCGTTTCGGCCAATGATGTGTTTTTAAGCACTACCTGACCGTTCTTCCAGGCTGTATAGATCTCCACATACGATTTTTCGGCCCGTGCCTCGTGTGTCGCCGTATTATATACAAATTCTTCATCGGGTTTCATGACGAATGTTTCTTTTGTATCGCCTTTCCCCAAAAATGACAACCTGACCGATCCCGATACCAACGTTGTCCTGACTACACTATCCGTCCGGTATGCTTCCATATTGAACTCCGTACCCAATACTTCGGTCTGTATATTGAAAGGAGTATTGACCACAAACCGTTTACTCCTGTCTTTACGGACAGAGAAGTAAGCCTCCCCGTCAAGTTCCACCGTACGCGTATCCCCTGTAAACTTAACAGGATGTTTCAGTGAAGATCCGGAGTTAAGCCAGACTTTGGTACCGTCCGGTAAATTTGCCTCAGCCACCATACCGGGATTGGTCCGTATCTCCACATATTCTTGCGGCGGATTTTTCAGAATTAAATAAAGGGTGGTGGCAAGCAGCGGTAACGCCATACAAGCAGCAATACGCTGCCCCCAAACCATCCAGGAGATTCTATGTCGATGTTTGTGTATTCTGCCCTTCACCTGCTGTAAGGCTGCGGAAGCATCCACCCGATTCATATAGTCCAGTGTGTCTGCCGCGCGGTAGAGCCGGAAAATATCTCGTGCCATCTTCTCGTTATCTTCCGAAGCCGCTATCCATTCCTCCACCTCTTTCCGGCGATCGGCTGGGAGCTCCCCCGCAAAATAAATTAAAAGAACCGACTCATTAATGTAACAGGATTCATCCATAATTCGTGCTTTTATAGATAAGACGAACAAAAATAGAAATCTCCTAACCAAAAAACGTATTTTTTTTGAAAATAATATTATTTTTGCCCAAAACGAAGGTCTACATGTATAACGACACCTCGCGCACAGTAAGCGATGAAACTCTGTTCTTCCAGGTTCAGCAGGGAAACGAAGGCGCATTCGAAGCATTGTTTCTCAGGCATTACCCGGCTCTTTGTGCCTATGCCCGGCTCTTTGTCGAACCGGATGACGGCCAGGAGATCGTATCGGACGTCATGGTCTGGCTTTGGGAAAATAAAGAAATGCAGGCATTCGAGAGTTCCTTAAAAAGTTATTTGTTCAAGGCTGTTAAAAACCGCTGCCTGACTCTCATCAACCGGAACGAAGTGAAACAACGGATCGAAAAAATGATATTCGATAATCTCCAATCGCAGTATGATGATCCCGACTTCTACGCTATACAGGAGTTAACCGAAAAAATAGAAGAAGCTCTGGCACGACTTCCCGAGAATGTACGCGAAGCATTCGAACTCAACCGCTTTCAGAATCTGACATACAATGAAATAGCCGAACGACTGGGAGTGTCTCCCAAAACAATCGATTACCGGATTCAACAGGCCTTAAAACAGTTGCGCATCGACCTGAAGGAGTATCTCCCCTTATTACTTCCTTTCCTCCTGCATTGAAAGGACGAAACAGTTCTTAGTTTCGTTGCAGATCTCCTTATCTTTACGTACATTTGGCAGTAGCATACGATATCTGACACCCGGGTGTCGGATAGTCTGACATGGGGGTGTCACACACTGCGACACCCCCATGTCAGCACTCCTAAAGTCTATGCTTCCCGTACAGAGAGTACAGAGAAAACGATAACTAACCTTAAAGATAAAAGTATATGCCTATAAACTATGTAGTCAGGAAGAAAAAAGATCAGAGCGGTAATGAAGTTAAAGAGCTCTACTATGCCGTGCCCAGTGCCATTCAGAACAAAGGAGTCAGTGAAAAACAATTAGCGGAGGACCTGCACGACAACAGTTCACTCTCGGCAGGCGACGTACTGTCTGTACTCGAACAACTCCCGAAAGCCATCGCACGACATATGAAAGAAGGAAGAACCGTCACTATCCGCGGATTGGGAACTTTCTACCCGGCCTTAAGCAGCGAGGGCTGCGAAACTCCCGAAGAATGTACGCCCAACAAAGTCAGATTGACACGCATTTGCTTCCGGGCCGATACTGCGTTCACCTACGACGTGAAACATTGCGAATTCGAAAGCATGCAACTGCGATTTACAAAGAGGCCGAAGCCCGGTAAGGAAGAGTGAACCAAAAGACAGAACCTTTTCCGGACTCGGACTGAACCCCGATCTCGCCCCCCAACTTCTCAATAATCATTTTGCAGATAGACAGTCCCAATCCGGTGCCTTGTATAAAAGTGTTGTATTTGACAAAGCGCTCAAAAACATGTTCGCATTGCTCGGCGGACATACCACAACCGGTATCGGATACATAGAAGTATAACGTATGGGCATCTTGCAGCCGATACCCGATCTGAATCTCTCCCTGCGAAGTGAACTTTATGGCATTGACAACCAAATTGGTAAGAACCTGTATCAAGCGGTTCTTATCAGTATGGAAAACACATTGGGGTAAACGTTCGGCAAACGAGAGGGAGACTTCGTCTGTCCTGATACGCAAACGGGCTACCTGTTCGACTTCCGACATCAACTGATTGGCATCCACCTGAGTCACATGAAAGTCATACATTCCGGATTCTATCTTCGACATATCTAGAATATCGTTAATCAGTTGAAGCAAAAGTTCGGTATTGGTTTCGATAATACCGGCATACTCCAGCATTTCTTCTTTATCTTCTACCATAGAAAGCAGATTCGAGAAACCGACAATGGCATTGAGAGGAGTACGTATCTCATGACTCATATTAGCCAGAAAGGCCGATTTAAGCTGATTGGCTTCCTCGGCTTTCAGCTGCGCTTCTTTCATTCGCTGATGGGCTCTTTTAAGAATATGAATATAATAGCCTACGGCACTGACCACCACCAGCAGCAAGACAACAGTCATCAGAATCTCCTTCTTATACTGCTCGAAGAAGCTGACAGGCAGATTAATGTACACAGCCTCTTTCGGATAAAGGGAAACCGGTATGTCATACGACTGCAAAGCCGGATAACAGAGGTAAGCAGCAGGTTTTCCTCCGAGAGCGGGAGGAATGTCTCGCGGAAACTCACCTTCCAGGACACGATGAATCAGCTGTAACAATGAATCGCCGAAGGACTCCACTGAAACATAATATCCTCCGGCGAAAGTATTGTTGGACAGATCCTCGGGAGCCAACAAAAACAGAGGGGAATGTACGAAGCGAGTAATAATCTCCTGAATATGATCGAACAGATAATTGTTATCATCCTGGTTATGAGTCTCGAACCAGGAATAATAAATGAGTCCCGTGGTTTTATCATAACTCTTCAAGGTATCGAGTAACATCTCGGTAGAAATATTCCTGGTGGACAGCTGTTCAAAGGCCAACTCCGGAAAAGATCCGGTCATTGCCTGCTCTACATCTCCGCGAACTGCCTCACTGATGTATCTGTCGTCTGAGATGAAAGCCAGACGCTTCATATCCGGCATCAGCTGCCGCATCAGTCCGATGGTTTCTTTCACATAATATACTTGCCCCAGAGTAGTCACGTTATATCCTTTCCGCCATTCATAAGCGGGGACAGTATTCGATTCGGTCAGCTCTTCGTGTGAAAGTAAGATGTCGAGTGTAGCCGGCAGACGGTCGCGGGTGTTGGTAATGATGACCGGTACATCTTTCCAGACATCATCAAAAAGTTCACGGCAAACAATCCATCCCGGATCGCCGATAAAGACGATCAGTCGGGGAGGCACATCGTATTTCCGCCGTAACTGCTCTACTACGGCTGCTGCTTCTTTACGGTTACACAAAGCGGGCACCGAAAGGGACTCGGCCTTTACGGAGATATTCTTCTTTTGCAGGGCTTGGTGCGTATACCAGAACACATCCTTTGCCCATGGAAGGTTGAAATTGATAGAATTTAGAAACAATACGTCTTCCCTTGTTTTATCTGCATGGGCAGATAGCCGGGAATGAACAGCTCCCAACAATATAAGAAGGAGACAAAGGCATCTGAATGGTGTCTGTTTCATTTGTATGTTCGTTTCTTTTGAGCGGAAACAAAGGTATGACTATTTCTCCGTATACGAAAAAAGGTACTCTGTTATTTTTAGAGTACCTTTCTGTTTTTATCTTCGTAAGAAGTGGATCTTATACATTTTTCAGGGAAGCAATACTTTCCTTGAGCGACTGGATGATGCTTTCGGCATCCGCCTGTTTCTTGCGCTCCATCTCGATAACGGCTGCCGGAGCGTTATTTACAAACTTTTCATTGCTCAATTTCTTTAAAACTCCCTGCAAGAAACCTTCTTTGTGTTTCAGCTCGGCTTCCATGCGTGCTATCTCGGCATCGACATCGATCATATTGCCCAAGGGCACCGCAAATTCAGTGGTTCCTATCATGAACGAAGAAGCTCCGTCGGCCTTTGCGTCCACTACCTCGATGGCAGACAGATTACACATTTTACGAATGACAGGATTCATCTTTTCTACCGGATTGGCTCCGACTACCTGCAATTCAAGCGGTTCTTTCAATGCGATATTCTTCTGCAAACGAATGGTACGTACACTGCTGATGATTTCTTTGGCTGTTTCGAACTGCTGGAGAAATTCTTCGTTTACCTCTCCCGGTTCTCCCAAAGGCTGTACCATCAGGCTTGCACCCGGTTCACGCTCGCGCAACTGCTGCCACAACTCTTCCGTAATAAACGGCATGAAAGGATGGAGCATAGCCAGCAGACGTTCGAAAGCACTTAACGTCATCGAGTAAATGAATCCGTTAACGGGCTGTCCGTAAGCCGGCTTCACAATCTCGAGCAACCATGAAGAGAATTCGTCCCAGAACAGTTTATAAATCAGCATCAATGCTTCGCTCAGACGATATTTGCTAAACAAATCGGCAACTTCGACAGCAGCGGCATCCAGTCTCTGGTCAAACCACTGTACAGCCAGGTGAGCATCTGCCGGAATATCAATTGTTCCCATTCCGTTCTCCCAACCTTTCACCAATCGGAAAGCATTCCATATCTTATTGCAGAAATTTCGTCCCTGCTCGCAAAGCGCGTCATCAAAGAGAATGTCATTCCCGGCAGGAGCCGAGAGCATCATACCCATACGTACACCATCTGCTCCGTACTTTTCAATCAATTCCAACGGATCGGGCGAGTTACCGAGTGACTTAGACATTTTACGTCCCAGTTTATCGCGAACGATACCCGTGAAATATACATTCTTGAACGGCATTTTTCCTTCATATTCGTAACCGGCCATAATCATACGGGCTACCCAGAAGAAGATGATATCCGGTCCGGTCACCAGATCGCTTGTCGGATAGTAATAATTGATTTCTTCATTACCCGGATTATTGATGCCGTCGAACAGAGAGATAGGCCATAACCAGGAAGAGAACCAAGTGTCCAGGCAGTCTTCATCCTGACGAAGATCGGTCATCTTCAAGTTAGGATTGCCAGTCTTTTCCCGAGCCAGCTTCAAGGCTTCCTCATCCGTCACAGCTACCACATATCCGCCTTCGGGCAGGAAATATGCCGGGATGCGGTGTCCCCACCACAATTGACGGCTGATACACCAATCCTTGATATTCTCCATCCAATGACGGTAGGTATTCTTATACTTGGCAGGATAGAATTTAATATCATCCTTCATCACCGGTTCAAGAGCGATCTGGGCCAGATGTTCCATCTTGAGGAACCATTGCATAGACAACTTCGGTTCGATGACCACGTTGGTACGCTCTGAATATCCCACTTTGTTGGTGTAAGCCTCTGTCTTCTCCAGCAGTCCGGCTGCTTCAAGATCCTTCTCAATCTGCTTACGGACGTCAAAGCGATCCATACCGATATACATTCCGGCAGCTTCGCTGATCGTACCGTTATCATTGAATATATCGATACTCGGCAAATTATATTTTTCGCCCAGCATATAGTCGTTTACGTCATGTGCCGGAGTCACTTTCAGGCAACCGGTACCAAATTCGATATCCACATAGTCATCTTCGATAACAGGAATCACACGGCCTACCAAGGGAACTATTACTTTCTTTCCTTTGAGATGCTGATTCTTCGGATCGTTCGGGTTGATACACATGGCCGTGTCACCCATAATCGTTTCCGGACGGGTAGTGGCAACCACTGCATATCCGTCTTCTCCTTCAATCTTGTATCTCAGGTAAAACAGCTTTCCATGTTCTTCTTTATAAATCACCTCCTCGTCCGACAGGGCTGTCAGTGCTTTCGGGTCCCAGTTAACCATACGTACTCCCCGGTAGATAAGTCCCTTATTATAGAGATCGACAAATACCTTCAGCACACTTTCACTGCGCTTTTCATCCATAGTAAAAGCCGTACGGTCCCAGTCACACGATGCACCTAACTTACGAAGCTGCTTCAGGATGATACCACCGTGTTCGTCTGTCCATGCCCAGGCATGCTTCAGAAACTCGTCACGGCTCAGATCGGTTTTCTTAATACCCTGTGCGGCCAACTTATTCACTACCTTGGCTTCGGTAGCAATAGAAGCATGGTCGGTTCCCGGCACCCAGCAAGCATTCTTACCTTCCATACGTGCACGACGAACAAGAATATCCTGAATGGTATTATTAAGCATATGTCCCATGTGCAACACACCGGTGACGTTAGGGGGCGGAATGACGATGGTGTAAGGTTCACGTCCATCGGGTTTCGAACTGAATAATTTATGGTCCAGCCAATACTGATACCACTTCCCCTCCACGTCAGCAGGGTTGTACTTACTTGCTAATTCCATGTTATATCTATCTATTTTATTAGTTTATTGCGAAAGATTGGCGCAAAATTAATAAAAATAAGTAGAATATAGGGGCAGGAATATGTACTTTTGTTCCCCGAAAGGAAGAAGAAGCAATGAAAAACAGGAAACGAATCATACGGTACTCTGTTTTAGGGACTTTAATAGCCCTTGTCTGGCTCACTCAGATGCTCCCGGCATTGGGCGAAGGGTACGCCCGTACGGCCTATCCGGTCATT